>Ga0316205_10000360_pt1 | contig 91133 bp, 80 predicted proteins | sample 3monthpyrite_MG_FD_204941 | JGI IMG/M metagenome (GOLD analysis project Ga0316205, IMG submission 204941) | Microbial mat bacterial communities from mineral coupon in-situ incubated in ocean water Damariscotta River, Maine, United States -... | ecosystem: Environmental > Aquatic > Marine >... | reverse complement strand
GTGAGGCGGGGTTGCCGTAGTCGCTCTCTACCGTGAGGTATTTCATCATGATGTCGGCGACGCGCTTATCTACCGGAGTGGTAGCGGCATAGTCGAAATAGATGGGCAGGTTTAAGTTGGTTTTTGAATCGCTCACGATGCTTTTCTCTGCTGTTGTAATACTTCCGCCTGACGGCGAGCCAATATAAAGCGACCATTGATATTGTCACGTTGAATCGCCAGTTCATGAATCCCCGGGCGATTAACAAATTGCGCCAGCGTGATGCCAGCTAAAAAGCTATAAAGACGATCGCTCAATTCCATCCATAAATCATGGGTCAGGCAACGCATACCATCCTGACAGTTAGCTTCTTTATTACAGCGGGTTACGTCGACTTTTTCATCAACAGCACTGATAATTTCAGCGATATTTATCTCATCAGCCGGGCGGGATAAACGATACCCACCACCAGGGCCTCGCACGCCTTCAACCAGTTTTGCTTTACGTAGCTTGGAGAAAAGTTGCTCGAGATATGACAGGGAAATGCCCTGACATTGCGATATATCAGCCAATGTAACGGGCCCGGCGTTGTCATGTATCGCCAGATCCATCATTGCAGTTACGCCATAACGGCCTTTAGTTGAAAGTCTCATAGTGCACCCGATAATTCCTGAGTAATTTAGTAGGATATTGCATTAACCTAGTATTTTAGTCAAGAATTATTTGGGGTAGAAGGAGGAGATCAGGAAGTCTGAAGTGAAAGTCAAAAGATTACCGCAAATGCACGCCAATGGACGCAAATAAAAGCAAAAGCGTTTTTTGTATTGTGTGCCGTAGGCACACAAATAAGTCATTTGCGTTTATTCGCGTGCATTTGCGGTAATCTTTTGCTGTTGTTTTTAAACTTACTCAGCCCAGCTCAGCCATCTCACGATGCATCTGCTGCGGGTCACCCATATTCAGCTCGAGCAAACGGCGCAGATGAGTCAGCCCTTCAAGCTCAATGTTGCCCCATTGCATTCCCCAGTGGGTATCGGTTATATGACTGATATGAGCCTGCATACTGATGGTTGCACCCTCGCCTAGTACCAGCTCAATTTCATATGTGTCGTCCATAACAGGCTGAATGTTTGGCGGGGCAATTAACATGCCCTTCAGTGAAATATCTTCAAGCCCACAGCTCCATTGCTGATCTTTATGGCGCAGAAGCACATCGGCGATAAATGGGATGCGGTGGTATTGACGACGTTCTTTTCCAGTCATTAGAATTTCGCTCGGTTGAAGCTGTTTAAGATATTTGAAGTATAGACTATTAATCTGCAGTAGTAAGTTTAAAAGATAAAGACAGAAATGCAGACATTAAAATTCATTAGTCACCGGGCACGGTTTGCACTTTTAACTTACAATTTCTTTCAAACCATAGCCGCGTCGAGCAACTCTTTTGTATATGCTTGCTGTGGATCCTTAAACAACGCCTCAGTTTCCCCCTGCTCTACAACCCTGCCCTGCTTCAAAACCATTACCCTGTGTGAAATAGAATGAATGACATTCAAATCATGGCTAATAAAAATAAAACTTATATTATATTTTCGCTGCAACTGTGTGAGTAACGCCAACACCTGTTTCTGTACTGAAACATCCAGTGCACTGGTGGGTTCGTCCAGTAGAATTAATTCCGGCTCTAAAATAAACACACGCGCAATTGCAATTCGTTGACGCTGACCGCCGGAGAATTCATGTGGATAACGCCAGAGTATTGAATCATCCAGCCCAACTTCAGATAACACCTTACTGATTTTATCCCGACGTTGCTGGGCATTAAGTTCAGGAAAATGAATCCCTAATCCTTCACCGACAATTTGCTCAATCGTCATGCGCGGCGAAAGTGATGAAAAAGGATCCTGAAAAACCACCTGAAAGGATTTTCGTAACGGCCTGATATCCGCCTCTTTTAAGTCATCAAGACGCTGTTGCTTAAAGTGTATTTTACCCGTCGAGTTTTGCAGCCTTAGTAAAGCCATGCCTAAGGTAGTTTTTCCAGATCCCGATTCCCCGACGATACCCAGGGTTTCACCTTTGGATAAATGCAAATCCACCTGATCAACTGCTTTTACTTCACCAATTTTATGTTTAAAAAAACCTTTCGTCACAGGGAAATAAACCCGCAGATCTTCTCCCTGTAACAGGATTTCGGAATCTTTTACCACACCTTCAATGTGCCTTTGCGGTTGTGACGATAGTAAATGTTTTGTGTATGCATGCTGCGCATTACTAAAAACATTTTGCACTGAATTTTGTTCAACAATTTCACCCTGGTTCATTACACACACATAATCAGAATAATGTTTAACCAAATTTAAATCATGGGTAATCATTAACACTGACATATTAAAATCGGCCTGCAAATCTTTTATTAATTCAAGAATTTGTTTCTGAATGGTGACATCCAGAGCGGTAGTTGGCTCATCTGCAATTAATAATTTAGGGCCACAGGACAGTGCCATTGCAATCATAACCCGCTGACGCTGCCCGCCGGACAGCATGTGGGGAAAACTATTGATGTGACGAGCTGGATCAGGAATTCCAACACGATCAAATAATTCAATGCTGCGTTTTAGTGCATCCTCTTTCGATAAGTTCTGGTGCAGCATCAAAGATTCTATCATTTGTTTAGCTACAGGATAAACCGGGTTCAGGGATGTCATCGGCTCCTGAAAAATCATCGTAATGTCACTACCACGTATACGGCGTAACTGCTGTTCAGTTTGTAATAACAGATCATTGTTCTGATAAATAATTTCACCCGATGAATAATTCACATGGGATGCATCATGCAGATTCAAAATAGACAGGGCAGTGACCGACTTACCCGAACCGGACTCTCCCACCAGGGCAATATTCTTCCCCGATGGTATTTCGAAGCTGACATTTTTTACCGCATGAACGATTTCATTGGCGGCCTTAAAGTCGACGCTCAGATTTTTTATACTGATTAAATTATTGCTCATAAATTATAATTCACATTTTTAACTTTAATTTTTTTGTGGATCAAAAAACTTAACTATGCCCTGCGAGTATCCAGTGCTTCGCGCACCGCTTCACCAATAAATATCAACATCATCAATGCACCCACCAGCACACCAAATGTTGTCAATGACAACCACCACGCGGAAATATTTTCTTTGCCCTGAGATAACAGCTCGCCCAGACTCGGTGTATCCGGGGGCACGCCCAGCCCCAGATAATCCAAACTGGTTAAGGCTAGAATTGCACCGGAAATCCTAAACGGCATAAAAGTTATTACCGGGGTTAGACTATTAGGCAATAAATGTCGCAACATAATACCTTTATCGGTTAAGCCCAGCGCCCGAGCAGATTTCACATAATCCAGATTTCGACCTTTCAAAAATTCTGCGCGTACATAATCCGACAATCCCATCCAGCCAAACATGGATAACAAAATAATAAGTAACCAGACGCTGGGTTGAAAGATAGATGCGAAAATAATTAATAAATACAGCTCGGGCATTGAGCCCCACACTTCAATAAAGCGCTGGAAGAATAAATCAACTCTACCACCAAAATAGCCTTGCACCATGCCCGCCAGAATACCAATACCAGTCCCGATAATCGTTAGCGCGATGGCAAATAAAATAGACAACCTGAAACCATAAATTAAACGCGCCAGCACATCGCGGCCTCGATCATCGGTACCCAGAACATTAAAAGCTGAGGGCGGCGCGGGATTGGGTAAATCAGAATCATAACTGATAGAGGTATGATTAAATGAATTTAATGGTTCGATCATCCAGTTACCATTTTTGGTCAGGATATTTCTGACATAATAATCCTGATAATCCGCTTCGGTTTCAAAATCTCCACCGAATTCGGTTTCTTTATAAAATTTAAAAACCGGAAAATAATAATCATTTTGATAGTAAACAATCAGCGGTTTATCGTTACTAATAAATTCTGCGAACAGGCTCAACACAAATAAAATTGAAAATATCCATAAACTATAAAAACCACGGCGGTTTTCTTTAAAGCGTAACCACGATCTTTGCCCTGGAGAGAGGTAATTCTTTTTCATTTGCTATCCACCGATTCAAACTGAATTCTCGGATCTATCAATACATAACTGATATCTGCCAGTAATTTTGCAAACAGGCCTAGTATGGTATAAAAAAACAAACTACCCAAAACCACTGGATAGTCTCTTTTTAAAATAGACTGATAAGATAACAAACCCAAACCATCAAGTGAAAATATGGTTTCAATTAATAAACTGCCGGTAAAAAAAGCAGCAATAAATGCACCGGGAAAGCCGGTAATAATAGGAATCATGGCATTACGAAAAACATGGTGATAAAGAACTGTAGACTCGCCCAAGCCTTTAGCTCTGGCCGTCAATACATACTGTTTTCTAATTTCTTCCAGAAAACTATTTTTTGTGAGCATCGTCAGAACTGCAAAACTGCCTACGGTTGATGCAATTATCGGTAGAATCATATGCCATAAATAATCTGTTATCTGTTGATACCAGGGTAACTCATGCCAGTTATCTGAAACCAGACCTTTTAATGGAAACACATCAAAAAAACTACCTCCACCAAATAGTACTAGTAATGCTATCCCTAAGATAAAGCCAGGTATAGCATAGCCTATTAATATTATGGTACTGGTAATAACATCAAATTTTGTTCCATCTCTGACGGCTTTTTTTATACCCAGCGGAATACAGGTTAGATAAACTAGCACAAACGACCAGACGCCTAAACTGATAGATACAGGTAATTTAGAAACCATCAGCTCCATTACAGATTTATTATGGAAATAACTATCACCTAAATCAAATTGCATATAGCGTAACATCATATCAAAGAATCGCTGATATGCGGGTTTATCAAAACCATAAAGCGCATTGAGCTTTTCAATTTGTTCCTGATCTAGCCCTTTATTTCCCTGATATAAACCCGATGAAGTAGTGTTGATCTCTCCACCACCCACCCCACCTTCCATCTGGCTGATTAATTGTTCCACCGGCCCGCCGGGCACAAACTGGGTAACAATAAAAGTCACCAACATTACACCAACTAAAGTGGGAATCATCAGTAATAAGCGTTTTAATATGTAACTTGCCATATATTATTCTTTATATTTTTTTAAATTTAATGTTGAATATATTTTTGTCTTTTCGGAATGATTTTATCGATAATGCACTAACTCTTAATTCATACGAAGTCACGGCCCCCAGCTAGAAGCATACTGGGGCGACTCAAATTATTCATATATTTTATTATTTCAACCACCAACTCGATATCATCCATTGTTTGGGATAATAATAAAGTGGTAATTTTGCAGGGCGCATAAATTTATCCCAGTATGCAATTCGATGCGTATTAATAAACCAGTTGGGCACTAAATAGTTTGCATTCAATAACACCCGGTCCAATGCACGACAGGCAATAATTAAATCTGTACGATTTTCGGAAGAAATAATTTTATCGACTAGCGCATCTACCACAGGGCTATTTACACCCATATAATTTCTTGAGCCTTTTTTCTCAGCTGAAATGGAATGAAACATATTTCGTAATTCATTACCTGGCGACATCGACTGTGAAAAACTCCCGACAATCATATCGAAATCAAATGATCGAGCCCGACGAATATATAATGACCGATCGACTGTACGATATGTCATTTCTATGCCCAGCTTAGCCAAATTTCGAGCAAAGGGCGCGAGAATTCTATCCATTCCCTTTTGCCTCAGTAACACTTCAAACTTTAAAGGCTGATTTTTCTGATTGACCAGCACATTTTGTTTCACCCGCCAGCCGGCTTTATGCAAAATATCCCTGGCTTCACGTAAATTTTTGCGTAATGAACCTGGTGGTTTTGTGCTAACGGGTTTCCATGCTTGCGTAAATATTGCTTGTGGTAGCTGGTCTTTGAATGGTAATAATAATGCTAGCTCTTTACCCTCAGGCAAACCGGTTGCCTGTAATTCGGTATTACTAAAAAAACTGTCATTCATCACATACTGGTTATAAAATAATCGTTTATTTGACCATTCAAAATCAAATGCCAATGTAATAGCGCGCCTGACATCCGGATCTTTGAAGATGACCCTGCGAGTATTAAATACAAAGCCCTGCATACCTGCATTATTACTGTTAGGTAAGTTTTCTTTTAGTATTTTACCTGAATCATAGTTTGGGCCGTTGTGTTCCCGCGCCCATAATTTTGAATAGTATTCGTGCCTGAACTCAAACTCTCCGGCTTTAAAGGCCTCCAGTGAAATAACCAAATCCTGATAATATTTATACTGTATTTCTGAAAAATTAAACTGCCCACGCCGGCTGGGTAAATCATTAGCCCAGTAATTCATATTACGTTGGTAGGTGATGCGCTTTCCTAAATCATATTCTTTAATAGTGTAAGGGCCGCTGGCAATCGGTTTTACTTCGGTTAACTTATCAAAAGATTTTCCGTCCAGCCATTTTTTAGAAAAAATTGAAATATCGCCGAGTATTAAATGCAACTCGGGGTTTACTCGCTTAAAATTAAAGCTAATCGTGTAGTCATCAATGACTACCGCGTCTTTAACATCAGCAAAAATAAATTTGAATTGCGGATGTGCCTGCTCTGACATAATGGTATCAAATGAAAACTTTACATCTTCAGCGGTAATTTTATCACCATTATTAAAGCGCGCTCGCCGATCTATTTTAAATGTAACAGATAATTTATCTTCTGCCAGCTTAATATCACTGGCAATTAATGGATATTTACTAAAGGGTTCATCTTTACTGGCCACCATTAATGTATCAAACAGCAAATCGCTGCCTTCTGCCGCAACACCTTTTAAAATAAATGGATTGAAACTGTCAAAAGCTCCGGTGCCCGCTAGAATTAATCGTCCGCCTTTTTTTGCATTTGGATCAACATAGTCAAAATGTTTAAAATTCGGCGGGTATTTAGGGGTGTAACCCATAGCTGCGGAAGGGCTTGCAACTGCTGTAACGCAGAAAATTTGGCTATAGATTGCAATTAAAATAAAAAAAATGCATTTAAGGGGGTGCAATCCGGTTTTTATCGTCATATTATCAGCGTATTGAGTAAATATTATTTATGGGCTTATGTGAGTTTTTCTCGTGCCTATAGCATACCAATTATAACTATAAAAAACAGGAGTCCTTTGATGGGTTTTTTATCAGGAAAACGCGCATTAATCTTTGGCGTCGCAAGCACCCGCTCTATTGCCTGGGGAATTGCACAGGCAATGCACCGTGAAGGTTGTGAACTGGCTTTTACATTTCAGAATGAAAGATTGCGTGAACGGGTTGAAAAGTTAGCCGGGCAGTTGGATTCGGACATCGTTATTCCCTGTAATGTGGAAGACGATGATGAAATAGAAGCGGTATTTGAACATTTAGATGACTATTGGGACTCTTTCGATATTCTGGTGCACTCCATTGCCTACGCTCCCAAAGAGCTACTTGAAGGTGATTACCTGGACAATCTGTCCCGTGAGGGCTTTAACGCAGCCCATGACGTAAGCTCTTACAGTTTAGCGGCTATCGCCAAAGCTGGTCGGCACATGATGCAGGGCCGTGATGATGCTGCCATCATAACCATGAGCTATCTTGGCTCTGAAAGAACCTTTCCAGGTTACAATGTAATGGGATTGGCCAAGGCAAGCCTTGAAGCCAATGTACGTTACCTGGCCCAAAACCTCGGCCCGGAAGGTATACGAGTAAATGCTATTTCTGCCGGCCCAATTAAAACCTTAGCACCATCCGGTGCAGGGGCCTTTAACAAGATTTTCGATCAGGTAGAAAGCTCAGCACCGCTACGCCGCAATGTGAGTATTGATGATGTAGGTAACACCGGCGCATTTTTAAGCTCGCCACTGGCTCGGGGTATAACTGGTGAAGTACTTTATGTTGACAGTGGTTTCCATATTGTTGGGCTGATTAACGAGGCTGAGTAATTAAAAACAAAATGCTCCTGCCATGTGACATCTCCATCAGGGACATGTCGCCGCTTTTTGCGCCGTGTCCCTGATGGAGATGTGTCATAACAATGCGATATTAAGTTAACCCTTTAAAATACCTTCTTCGCCTTCCAACTTACCAATCACTACCGCTGCCACTGAATCACTAAATACATTTACCGCCGTGCGACACATGTCCAGCACCCGATCTACCGCCAGTATTAACCCAATCCCTTCTAGTGGCAAACCAATTGCGCCGAGAATAATACTAATCGCAACCAGGCTAGCTGACGGAATTCCCGCAACACCAATGGATGTAATTAGTGCCACAAGCACAATAGTAAACTGGGTGGTTAAATTTAAATCCATGCCATAGGCCTGGGCAATAAACATGGCGCCGACACATTCATACAAGGCGGTACCATCCATATTAACGGTTGCGCCTAATGGCAGGGTAAAACTGGTTACCCGATTTGAAACCCCGGCTTTATGCTCAACACACTCCATTGTTAAGGGTAGTGTTGCAGATGAAGAGCTGGTTGAAAATGCAGTGAGTAATGCTGAGGACATAGCCCTGTAGTGCAACAGTGGATTAACCTTCGCCACATAGCGAAGTATCAGGGACATGGTAAATATAAAGTGTATCGCCAGTGCAGCAATTACCGTGATGAAGAAAACCAGTAATGGTATAAATACTTCAACACCAGAAGAAGCCACTACTTTTGCCACTAAAGCGAACACCCCAATCGGAGCAAATTTCATTATCCAGTTGGTCATGTGCATCATGATATCGAGCACCGCTTCCCAGAAATTTTGCATTACATCAGCTCTGGTGCCCTGGAGTCTGGTCATAAAAAAACCAAACAGTAAACTGAAAAAAATTAATCCCAGCATTTGCCCCTGGGCTGCAGCGGATACGATATTCGGTGGAACCATGCGTAAAAAAACAGCAACAATATCTCCGCTGCCTTTACCTTCAACACTTTGGGTTACCTCTTCGGGAACATCCGCTAGCCCAATAACGTCTTTCAGAGGTTGCCCATCGCTAATGCCGGGCATAGTGAGATTTACCAGTATAAGTCCCGTTACGATCGCCAGAAAGCTGGTAATAGCATAATAGGTTAACGTTTTACCACCAAGGCGACTGAGATTTTCACCCGAGCCAATGCTCATAATACCAACAATAATTGAAGACACTATTAATGGCACAATCAGCATTTTCAATGCATTTAAAAAAAGTATGCCAACAAATTCAAACATACTGTAAAAAGTTAGCCCGAACAGGCCAGCATCTTTACCGCTTAATAAACCGGCAAATATTGCCAGTACAAGTGCAATTAATATTTGCCAGTGTAATTGTAAATTGGTAAATGTTTTAAGCACTACAGTTCAGCAGCCCGTACAATTTTAGACTTCGATTTTAAATACTCAAGAATTGCACCCATATCACGGTTGGATTGTTGACTTTCAAACTGTTTGGTCAGCGTCTGCAATTGCTCTGTAGTTGCAGGTGCTGGTGCAGTTACAGATTTAAGTTCAATAACGGCAGTACCCGTCGGAATTTCTATCACTTTATAAACTGCTTTGTCGGCAGAAGGTTTTGACATTGTAAATGCCTCAGTTAAAACCTGTTTATTAGCCGTAGTATTATCGCGCTTTACTGAACCCAGTTTTGTTAACTTACCTGATGCCTGAGTTGATTTACTTTCTATAGATTCACCCTGCTCAAGTTTAGCCAATGTTTGCAACGCCAATGCCATAGATTTTTCCCTGGCTTTTTCGGTGCTGATAGCGGCCTTGATTATATTTTTAACTTCATCCAGATTTTTTTGTTTTGCTTCTGTATGCGTATCAACTCTTAACACCAGTACATGATTTTTTGATAGCTCAATGATCTCTGAATTTCTGCCCTCTGATATTACATCCGGAATAAAAGCCGCATCCCGCACTTTTTTATTAACCGCAATACCTTTACCGCTTAAACGAGAAAAAGAATCGGTAGTTTTTATTTGCAGATCTAGTTTATCTGCAACTTCCGTCAGACCCTGATCATTTTCATAAGCAACGGTTGCCATTAATTCAGATTTTTCATAGAAACTATCTTCTAACAACTGTGCTTTATACTGTTTTTCCAGCTCAACTTTTTTACTATCAAAAGAGGCTACTTTTTCAGATTTTCTATCACTAAAGCGAATCAGGTGATAACCAAATGAAGACTTGATTGCTTCAGACACCTGGTCTTTATCAAGTTTAAATAAAACTGTTTCAAACTCCGGTACCATCATGCCCTTGCTTACCCAGCCCAAATCACCACCATTAGGTGCAGAACCTGGGTCTTCAGAATTTTCTTTTGCCAGCTTTTCAAATGATTCGCCATTTTTAATACGCGCAGACAAATCATCAATTAACTTTTTCTTTTGTTGCAGTGTCTCAGCATCTGCATCCGCAGCGACCGCAATTAAAATATGCTGTGCTTTACGCTGCTCTTTGCTCGCAATGTTAGCCACATATTCATCATATAACCGACGCACCGCTTCTTCATCAACCGGAATATCTTTTGCTAAATTATCCTGAGTTAACTCAACATAAGAAATACTCACCATTTCCGGGTGCATATAGCGACCACGATTTAATTCGTAATATTTCTGGATATCTTCATCAGTAACTTTTATGTCAGCAATAAAATTAACATCATTAAACTGTAAATAATTGATGTCCCGGCTTTGCTGTTGAATCTGGTTAAGAATATTAAGCTCTGCCTGCCCTATAATAGAAGAACGGGTTATCGCACCCTGTAACTGCTGCACTGCAAGATCATTTCTATACAAATTTTCAAACTCTTTAACACCCATTCCCTGCGACTGAATTAATGCCTCATAAGACTTATTATCAAAAGCGCCATCTTTCTGGAAAGCTTCCATATTTTTAATTTTTTGAGCCAGCACCACATCAGCAACTCGATACCCCTCATCGATTACCATCTTCTGCATAACTTTCTGAGTTATTAACTGCTCGAGTACCTGCTCTTTCATACGTTTCTGAAATGCGGGGCTGTCCGGAACTTTGCCCTGAAACATTTGTTCCAGTTGCTGGCGTTGTCTTGCCATACCCTGCTCAAACTGAGACTGACTGATTTGCATGTCATCAACTTTTGCTGCAAATTTTTCTGTGGCTCCGGTTAAATAGTCCCCGATTCCCCATAAAGCGAATACCAGTGCAATGAAAGCAACAATTATAATCCCCAGTATGCCTTTTGCTTTATCATGTATAGATTGCAACATATTTTGTAAAACCCTTTAATCTCAGCCTGTTAGCTGTACTTAATTTATTTAGCGGTGAATGATACTAGAGTGTGGGGAGTTGTAAAAGGAGATAGTAGGTTTTTTGTGCTTCTCATTAGCCAAGAAAGACTAAGAGAGTGTGGCTTTTGTGGTGTTTTTAAATCCCCCAGCCTCCTTTTTCTAAAGGAAGGTAGATATGTTAGTACTCTCGCTCACTTACTTTTGAATGCTTATGAATATAAACCTATGAGCAAGGAGATGCGATTCTCAGAGCGAACTGTGTGAATTAGCGAGTGATACGGTAAAGCTTTCTTCCCTCTTTAACAATGAGGGCCGGGAGAGATTTACTTTTGAGTACATTTAAATTGCACTAGCCATCCCATATGGATTATTCTAATAATAAAAAGGCCCCGCAGCTTTTACTGCGGGGCCTTTTTATTTTATATGGCGGACCGGACGGGACTCGAACCCGCGACCTCCGGCGTGACAGGCCGGCATTCTAACCAGCTGAACTACCGGTCCAGTGGTGGGTGGTGAGGGAGTCGAACCCCCGACATTCGCCTTGTAAGGGCGACGCTCTACCAGCTGAGCTAACCACCCGCCTTTTTGTGCGGGCGCTAGTTTACTGCATCTTTTAATGCTTTGCCAGGCTTAAATGCGGGAACATTTGCCGCTTTAATCTGGATCTCTGCGCCGGTTTGTGGGTTACGGCCAACACGCGCTGCACGTTGACGAACAAGGAATGTACCAAAGCCAACAATCGTTACCTGATCATTGTCTTTTAAAGCACCTGAAACAGATGAAATCACTGCATCCAGTGCACGACCTGAATCTGCTTTTGACAAGCCTGAGTTTTCAGCAATAGCGTCAATCAATTCTGATTTATTCATTATTAATCCTAAATGTTTGTAGTTATTTTAAAAAAATGAAACTGATGTTTCGATAAATATATTTATTATATAAAAAGCCCGTATCTACCATCTTGTGACTTTGTAAATGAGTCATGCCGCGGAGAAACTTCAAATATCAAGAACTATCAATATGCGGTGCACTCCGTGCCACCACCTTCTGATATTCAGGATAAAACTAGCGCAAACTTTATACCAGCCCTGAAAGGGCCGTGTCAATGGCTTTAAGTAAATTTCACCTAAAATTAAACAATTAATTTTGTGTCAAGCTTAAAAATGCAACTTTTGTCTGAAAGTTAATAAATATTTTAGATTATCTCTATAAGAAAATAAAAATATATCTTTATTCAAAATTAAAAAAATTAACTTAAAAACAAACGTATTTACCAAAAACAACGCTTACTTTTTATTCCATTTATTTTTAATAAATAAAAATTTTACCTAAAATCCTTACATTAAAAATCACAGTAATTTAAATTCGTAATTTTGAACAAAGTTATTAATTTAAAAACCACCTACACTTTTAACCCAAACGAAGCATTAAATTAATGATGGCGTAAATTATCATCCTTTTTTGATTTTTTACTTTTTGTACCTGAAGCTGCATTTTTTTCCAATGGTGTTGGCGAAGTTTGCAATGCAATAGCCAACACATCATCGATCCACCGAACCGGTTTAATTTCCAGTTTATCCAATACAGTTTTTGGAATATCCGCCAGATCTTTCTCATTTTCATGTGGAATAACAATCGTTTCAATTCCACCACGATGTGCAGCCAACAGCTTTTCTTTCAAACCACCAATCGGCAGCACCTCACCACGCAGGGTAATTTCACCCGTCATAGCTACGCTTGATTTAACTGGGATGCCCGTCATAGTAGAAACTATAGCAGTGCACATTCCAATGCCGGCACTTGGACCGTCCTTTGGTGTAGCACCTTCAGGAACGTGAATATGGATATCTTTATTTTCATAAAAATCATCTTCCAGTCCTAATGAAGCAGCCCGACTTCTTACAACGGTCATAGCTGCATAAATAGATTCTTGCATCACATCGCCCAGTTGCCCGGTGAAAGTTTGCTTGCCCTTGCCAGGCATAACAGCAGCTTCAATGCTGAGTAACTCACCACCTACTTCTGTCCATGCAAGGCCTGTTACCTGCCCTACCTGATCATTATCTTCTGCTTTACCGTAACGAAAGCGTACAACGCCCAGGTATTTTTCTAAATTATCCGGAGTCACAATGACTTTTTCATCACTCGGGCTCATCAGAACATCTTTTACTACCTTACGGCAAATCTTGGACATCTCTCGCTCTAAACTACGTACACCAGCTTCACGGGTGTAATAACGCACCGTGTCCATAATGGCTTCCTGGGTCACTTCCAGTTCATCATTGTTCAGACCATTGTTTTCCATTTGCTTGGGTAGCAAATAGTTTTTAACAATGTTCATTTTTTCATCTTCGGTGTAACCCGGGATGCGAATAACTTCCATACGGTCGAGCAATGGACCAGGAATATTCATACTGTTGGAAGTCGCAATAAACATTACGTCAGACAAGTCAAAATCAACTTCTAAATAGTGGTCACCAAATGTATGATTCTGTTCCGGATCTAAAACTTCCAGCAATGCAGATGCTGGATCACCGCGAAAATCCTGCGCCATTTTATCAATTTCATCTAATAGGAATAATGGATTACGCGTGCCAACTTTACTTAAGTTTTGAATTACTTTTCCGGGAAGTGAACCTATGTAGGTTCTGCGATGTCCACGAATTTCTGCTTCATCACGCACCCCACCCAGCGCCATGCGCGTGAACTTTCGGTTAGTTGCACGGGCAATAGACTGGCCCAGTGACGTTTTACCTACACCCGGTGGTCCAACCAGGCACAATATAGGCCCTTTCAATTTTTTTACCCGCTGCTGCACCGCGAGGTACTCTAAAATACGTTCTTTAACTTTTTCCAGACCATAATGGTCTTCGTCTAAAACCTTTTGCGCTTCATTAATATCTTTAGATATTTTACTGCGTTTTTTCCACGGACATCCAACAAGTGCATCAATATAGTTACGCACAACTGTGGCTTCCGCCGACATAGGCGACATCATTTTGAGTTTATTTAATTCGGTGTTAGCTTTTTTCTTAGCTTCTGCGCTTAATCCGGCTTTGGCTATTTTCTTTTCTAAATCTTCAATTTCATTGGGTGCTTCATCTAACTCACCAAGTTCTTTTTGAATAGCTTTCATCTGCTCATTCAAATAATATTCTCGCTGACTTTTTTCCATTTGCTGTTTAACACGGCCACGGATACGCTTTTCGATTTGCAATAAATCAATTTCAGCTTCAATCATGCTGAGCAAATATTCCATGCGTTTTTTAACATCCGCAATGCCCAGAATTTTTTGCTTTTCTTCAACTTTAAGCGACATGTGAGCCGCGATAGTATCCGACAAACGCGCAGGATCATCAATACCACTTAATGACGTTAAAATTTCAGGCGGTACTTTTTTATTAAGTTTTACGTACTGATCAAATACACCCATAATGGAGCGGGAAAGCACTTCAAGTTCACGGCTATCATCATCACCAGTATTTTCAAGCAGAGTATAATCGGCGGTAAAGAAAACCTCATCATCATACACGTTATCTACTTGTGCTCGGGTGGCACCTTCCACTAGTACTTTAATGGTGCCGTCGGGCAATTTGAGCAACTGTAAAATAGTAGAAAGCGTGCCAATTTCATGGATATCCTTCATCGAAGGATCATCTATTTCTGCGCTTTTCTGGGCGACCAGCAAGATTTGCTTGTCTTTTGACATTGCAGCATCAAGGGCCTGAATAGATTTTTCACGACCTACAAACAATGGAATAACCATGTGCGGGTACACCACCACATCACGTAATGGCAATACCGGGGTTTTCCCTTCGTATGCTTCGACTGTTACTTCTAATTCGTTATCGGTATCTGACACAGATTGTACCTCGAGTATTCAGGGGGTAAAAATGGATACCCACCGGTGTGTTAATTCTTTAGAATCACATGGGGGCAGTATGTGAAGCTTCAAGGCTGATCTATAAATATTTTTAATGACTGGTTAGAAGCCAAAAAATATGTTGATGCTTTTTGCTCTTTTTAATCACTTTCAAACAGGCCGGGGCATATGCCTGTCTGCTTGAAAGTGTTATCACGCTTACTGACGAATACAGACAGGTCGTACAGTCACATATTATTCAGCACTGGAGGCCGATTTAGGGGCCTCATTATTCTCAAACACCATATAGGGCTTGGCGTCTCCGTTAATGACACCCTCATCCAGTACAACCTTGGTGACATTATCCAGGGATGGCAGTTCGTACATGGTTTCCAGAAGAATATTTTCCAGAATGGTACGCAGTCCACGGGCACCGGTTTTACGATCCATAGCCTTTTTCGCTACCGCTGAGAGTGCGTCCTCGCGGAATTCCAGCTCGCAATCTTCCATTTCAAACATTTTGGAATACTGCTTTGTCAGAGCATTTTTGGGCTTGGTGAGAATGGTGATTAACGCATCTTCGTCCAGCTCTTCCAGCGTTGCCACGACCGGTAATCGGCCAACAAACTCCGGAATTAAGCCGTAACGAATTAAATCATCGGATTCCATATCCTTGAGGATTTCGCCAGTAGATTTGGTATTCTCTTTACCGCGCACTTCCGCACCAAAGCCTATACCACTCTTTTCAGAGCGGTCACGAATAACCTGATCTAAACCCGCAAATGCACCACCACAGATAAACAGAATGTTTGAAGTATCCACCTGCAAAAACTCCTGCTGAGGATGCTTACGTCCGCCCTGTGGAGGCACCGAGGCTACCGTACCTTCAATCAGTTTTAGCAGTGCCTGCTGCACGCCTTCACCAGAGACATCACGGGTAATAGAAGGGTTATCGGATTTACGTGAAATTTTATCAATTTCATCAATATAAACGATGCCGGTTTGCGCCTTATCTACATCGTAATCACATTTCTGTAATAGCTTCTGAATGATATTTTCAACATCTTCACCCACATAACCGGCTTCGGTTAATGTAGTCGCATCCGCAATAGTGAAGGGCACATTGAGTAGGCGAGCCAGGGTTTGCGCTAACAGGGTTTTACCAGAGCCTGTAGGACCTATCAGCATAATATTACTTTTAGATAACTCTACATCATCTTTCTTATGCTTAACTTCCAGACGCTTGTAATGATTATACACCGCAACTGCCAACACTTTCTTAGCCTGCGCCTGACCAATGACATAATCATCGAGTATTTCTTTAATTTCCTGTGGCTTAGGTAGCTTGGTTACCGACGATGCGGCCTGCTCCTGCAGCTCTTCACTGATAATATCGTTACAAAGCTCAACGCATTCATCACATACGAATACGGAGGGGCCTGCAATCAGCTTTTTAACTTCGTGCTGACTCTTGCCACAAAACGAGCAATACAGCAGTTTGCCCGAATCTTCTTCATTATTTTTGTCGTCACTCATGACGTGTCCTCATACTAGCCCGAAGCTGATAATTCTTTATAGTCTTAAATAAACTACAGTCTTGTATACTACACCTTGCCAATTATTGCATTAAGTTGCAAGGGTATTATTTAAATGGTTTTTGATTAACTTCTCACAACCCCATGAAATACAAGGAATATTTAAGAAATACCCAAACTATATCAAGACTGCATTTCGGTTATTGCGTGGATTTTAGACAGCTATTTAACATTTCATTTTTTGTTAATTTAGAAGATAGTCCAAATTTTAATAAAAAACCGCCATCTGGCGGTTTTTTATTACATGGTGACTGTTTGCTTATTTTCAAGCAAACCTACATCACAGATTAGATTTAATCTTCTTTATCTGCGACGCTTCTATCCCGCAGCACTGAATCAACCATGCCGTATTCAGCGGCATCATCCGCGCTCATAAAGTTATCCCGCTCGGTATCTTCAGCGATTCTTTCCATTTTCTGACCGGTATGTTTTGCCAGGATGCTATTTAAACGGTCACGCATTAGCAGAATTTCACGGGCGTGAATATCAATATCCGTCGCCTGCCCCTGGAAACCACCCAGTGGCTGGTGAATCATTACCCGTGAATTTGGCAATGCATAGCGCTTACCTTCCGCTCCGCCAGCGAGTAATAATGCACCCATACTAGCGGCCTGCCCCACACATAAAGTGGATACATCGGGTTTAATAAACTGCATTGTGTCATAAATAGCCATACCCGCAGTTACAACACCACCAGGTGAATTAATATAGATTGAAATATCTTTATCTGGATTCTCAGACTCCAGAAACAGTAACTGCGCCACTATCAGGTTTGCCATGTGATCTTCAATCTGTCCAACAATAAAGATAACCCGTTCTTTTAACAGTCTTGAATAAATATCATAAGAGCGCTCACCACGTGCAGTTTGTTCGACTACCATGGGTACCAGATTATCCTGTAATCCTAAAGCGCCCTTACTATTTTCTGATGTAATGATCATTCATTGTTCTCCGGGAACATTTTTAGTGATGTAAATTATTAATTAAAGTGATTGTATGTTGTGACCCGATAAATACAAGTAGGCAAATAAAAAAAGCAGACTAAAAGCCTGCTTTTTAAATTATGCTGTTTATTTATTAAACAATTTACACACTTAACCTTGTATATTATACGGGAGCTTCAGCTTCAGGGTTTAATAATTCGTGGAATGTCTTTGCAACATCGGTCACTTTAGCCTGGTCAACAATCCAGTCAACAACCATTTCTTCCATTACCAACGCTTCAATACCCTGCTTTAACTGAGGGTTACTGTTGTAGTGGTTGATTACTTCAGCAGGATCTTCATAGGTTTGAGCAATATCGTCAATCTTGGCTGTTACCTTATCCGCTTCCGGTCTAATTTCAGCTTTCTTAACAACTTCACCAATCACCAGGCCTAAACCTACACGACGCTTCGCTTCACCTTCAAATAACTCTTTAGGCAATGACATACCACCCTGCAGGTTACCCGATTCCATCATCTGCTTTTGCAGGTTTTCGGCTTCCTGATTTACCAGTGCAACTGGAATCTGAATATCATTCGCTTCCAGAAGCTTATCCATCACTTCTTTTTTCAGCACATCCGTAAGCTTATTGCGTAATTCACGTTCCATATTATTGCGAATATCTGAACGTAGCGTTTCAACAGAACCATCTTCAACACCAAATGATTTTGCAAATTCCTCATCAACTACGGGGGCTTTAGGCTCCGCAACGGAAATCACTTTTGTCGCAAATGTGGCTTTTTTGCCTTTTAAATTCTCAGCATGGTAATCATCAGGGAAGTTCACATCAAATGAGAACTCATCATTTGCAGACTTACCCATCAGTGCTTCTTCAAAGCCGGGAATCATACTGTGTGAACCAATCACGACCGGCACAGCATCTGCCTGGCCACCTTCAAACTGCTCGCCATCAACTGAACCATCAAAGTTAATTGTCATTTGATCCCCATCCTGGGATGCACGCTCAACGACATCATAGGTAGTGCGCTGTTTTAATAATGTATCAATCATTTTATCCACATCAGCATCAGTCACTTCAGCGGTAGCACGTTCCACTTCAAGCGTGGCGCAGTCTGTTAACTCAACCTCGGGATACACTTCGAACGTGGCAACATACTCTAATGGCTGTCCCGGCTCCATTGATTTTGGCTCAATCGTCGGGTTTCCAGCAGGATTTAAAGATTCCTGAGTCACCGCATCACGTAAGCTACTCTGCATTACCTCACCGATAACTTCCTGTATTACCGACGCACCATACTGTTGCTTAACCACTTTCAAGGGTACTTTACCCGGGCGGAAACCATCAATTTTAACCCGTGGACGCATAGAATTTAAACGACTATCCACTTCCTTCTCAATCGTTTCAGCGGGAATCTGAATAGTTAATTTACGTTCCAGACCTTCGCCTGATTCAACAGAAACTTGCATAGTAACCTCGGTTGTAGCTAATTTGCCCTGATTAGACTGCTGTCAGTCAAATATTGTGGGTAATAAAAAATGTATGTGTAAATTTGAATACCCGATGCGCGCTAATCCTCTACTAACTAAATAGAGGATGCACACACCGGTCACTCAAAAAATTAAGGGAAGCCGTAGCCTCCCTTAATTGAAGATGGTGCGAGCGGAGAGACTCGAACTCTCACGTCTTTCAACACCAGAACCTAAATCTGGCGCGTATACCAATTTCGCCACGCTCGCGTAAGGCGCCGTATTATATAACAAAATTCCGTCTTGTGTAGTTTTTTATATTTATTTTTTAGTTGGCTTTATTAGGCCGATGTCGACGCTTGAATAATTTAAGCCCTCCTAGCGCCTGTTGCTGCACCTTACGCTTTAAAAAGCCCGACCAACCCAACAACGCACCCATTGGCCCCAGCGCCATACGGCACCAACGCCAGAAACTAAAGTGATCTGAATGGCGTAAAATTTTCCCATCAGCAAATTGAAACTCAGCAAACACCACATTCTGTACTTTTCTGCCTGTTTGCGAAAATGTGTAGCTAGCCTCCCAGCGAGCCGAACCATGACTATCATCTGCCTGAACATCACTAAAACTCAGCTCAAAGTCTTTTGCTCGATCGCACAGCATGTGCCACATCGCAGAGGCATCATCACCTTTTAAATCCCCGAAAACCGCATCTGAAAAATGCACATCCTCTGCATAACATTGCTGCATTGCCTGCCAGTCGAGTTTTTGAAAAGCACTATAAAAATCGTGAATGAGTTGTTCATTTGGGTGCATAATTATGGTTCACCTTATTTTTATGTCGTCATTAGCCAACATATTTGTTAGATCCGTTAAGCTAAACACACTATACTTGTAATGCGTAAAATGACAATCTGCGGAGACCCACATGAGTGACTACAACCACATTCTCGTTGCCATCGATTTTTCATCACCTTCTGAACAAATATTGAATAAGGCGCGTGATATCGCCAGCCGTAACAATGCGAAGCTTAGCCTGCTCCATGTTATTGAATATGTGCCACCGATTGATACGGTTTATGAACCAGTACTCAGTAGCAACTGGATTTTTGATGAAACCGAAATGCTCACCCAGGCTAAAATCTCAATGCAGGCATTTGGCAAAAAACATCAGCTAACTGATGAGCAACTACACACCATCCCCGGCTCACCTAAGCACGAAATAAGTGAATTTGCAAAAGATCATCAGTGTGATCTGGTTGTAATGGGCTCCCATGGACGTCATGGTTTAAATATTCTTTTAGGCTCCACCGCCAATGCTGTACTGCATAAAATGCCCTGCGATGTACTGGCGGTAAAACTTGATTATTAAAACACTCGAAGCTAAAAACACTGCAAAGTTCAATCGCATTTTTATTACAGTATATGTTAACCTCTCCCCCACATGTCACCTTCTCATAACATAACCACAATTAACATTCCGACCAGTCAACATTTCACCGACGCACTGGCTAAAAAAATATTAGATGCACATCAGCAAAGCCTGCCGAATATAAATAATGTATGTATATTTTTACCCAATGCTCAGGCGATTCAACAAATGCGACGCAGCCTGGTTGATATTAATCAGCAGACACTACTGGGTGGATTTATTGGTAGCCTGAACGAATGGCTCAATGAAAACATTCAGCCCGCAGATTTAACAAAAAAACACATCAATCAATCCACTCGGCAAATTTTATTAATTGAAGCGCTCAAACAACACAGTGATTTGTTTGCCACAGAAAATCACTGGCAAATCTGTGACAGCCTGCTTGAACTTTTTGATGAACTGAGTTTAAGCCAACACCAGTGGTTAAATGAATCCACCCCCATCTGGGTTGAAAAATTACAGAGCGCCTACGAAACCAGTGAAGACATCGCACACCTGAATCAGGAAGCCAAAATTGTTCAGACACTCTGGCAAGCCTGGCAACAACAGTTAAATGCACTCAACATTGAAGATGACACCGGTACACTTAAGCAGCGTTTACTTGCCACAATCCCGGTAAACTTTCACAACAAACATTTTTATATTGTCGGACTAGAAAAATTTACACCTTTAGAGCGGGCATGGTGTGAACAACTGTCAAACGTTGCACAGGTAACGCAAATCCAACAATCGTGCACAGCACAAACTGCTGCTGACAATGACCTGACTTTACTGCAGAGCATTTACAGCCAAAACACAACACTCTATAAACGTACAGAAAACTATAAACGCAATCATAGTTTTCTGGATAAAATAAAACTCTATGATGCACAAAGTGCCGAGCAGGAAACCCGCGCCGTTGATATAAAAATTCGCATGAGCTTATTAAAGGGTGACAACGATATTGCTGTGGTTACTGAAAATAGAAAACTGGCAAGACGTTTACGTGCATTATTAGAACGTGCGGACGTACATGTTCAGGACACAGCAGGTTGGGCATTGGCGACCACCAGTGCAGCTACTATTTTGGAGCGCTGGCTAGAATGCATCGAGCAGGATTTTGCTTATCAACCCTTATTAGACTTATTAAAGTCACCTTTTTTTTGCAACCATGAAGACTTTAAAAAACATTTAAATCTGGTGTACCGCTTTGAGCAGGACATTGTCCTGCATGAAAACATTGCTAATAATTTACATCGTTACCAGGCAGCCATAAAAAACAGAGCGCATCGACTCAATATCAAAAATACAGCAACTGCCGAGCAACTCATTATGCTGCTGAAAAATATTGATGCGGCAGCAAGCGAACTAAAAAATCTGTTTGAAAGCAATCGACCTTGTACTTCCAGTGACTGGATTAAACACTTTATCAACAGCATAAAAGCACTTGGAATATACCAGCAACTGTCCACAGACATTGCCGGACAACGGGTACAGATAGAGCTTGAAAAACTATCCCTTTCTCAGTCCGCTGCCAATCCGCAAATTAACTGGCTAGATTTCCGCACCTGGATCGGTAGCACTTTAGAGCGTGAACAATTTAAACCCCAGGGCAATATTTCTGCGGTCAAAATAATGAATATGCAACAGGCACAATACTGTCAGTTTGACACATTAATCATTGCTGGCGCAAATATGAAGGCATTTCCTGGCGCTGTTAGTTTGCATCCATTTTTTAATCAGAGCGTTCGACAGGCATTACAACTTAAAAACTGGCAACAGAAAAAACACGATAATTTTAAGCAGTTTCAACAATTACTCATGGCCGCCGAAGATATACTTATCACCTGGCAGGCAGAAAAAAATGGCGAATGGATGCAGGTTTCTCCCTGGGTCAGCTCATTGCAGGATTTTAGCCAGCTCGCATTTAACCTATCTTTACGGGACAACCATCTAGAGCTTTTATTGAACAGACTATCCCCAATAACAAATAGAAACGAAACATTAATAGAAAACTTAAAAACCGTCAATCAGGCTAAGCCGATAGTTAATCGTGAACTAGTACCAACAGATTTTTCTGCCTCAAGACATCAACGCTTAATTGACTGTCCGTATAAATTTTTTGCTGCAGATGTTCTTAAACTAAAACCGCTTGAACAAATTAGCCTGGAGTTATTGAAAAGTGAATACGGTGAAAAGGTGCATTTAATTCTACACGCATTCCATCAGCAATGTGCGGATATGCCCGTACCTTTTAATCAGCCCTTAACACTGCAAAATAAAGCACAAGCTCTGACACACCTTGAAAACTTATCGCAGATAGTTTTCAAAACACAAACCGAAGATTCTATTCAGCACCGGGGATGGTTCACTCGCTGGATGGACACCGCTGAATCTTATATCGACTGGCAAATTCAGCGGCAACTTGAATGGAATATCTATAAACTGGAAGAAATGACAGAACAGGATTTAAATACTGAAACAAAACTAACTGGACGGCTTGATCGAATTGACCGGAAGGACGAGGGGGTTTCTATTATTGATTATAAAACCGGTAATACCCCACGACAAAGTGACATAGACCTTGGCGAAAACATTCAGCTAACCAGTTATGCTGCATTAATGGAAGATGTCTGCAATGTGATTTATTTAAAACTGGATAAGGGTGAAACAAAAGCTACAGGGGTTTTAGATATGGATGTGTTAAATAACTTAAAGACAGATGTTTTACAACGCTTGAAAGTGGTTATTTCTGAAATACAATCAGCCCACCCTCTGCCTTCGTGGGGCGACTCGCAGACCTGCAGCTATTGCGATATGAGCGGCTTGTGTCGCAAACAGATGTGGGAGGTATGCAATCACCCATAGCTTTTCCCATAAATAAATTAATTCATTCTTTAGTCACATTTCATTATAACCATTCGCAATGAAGTCATATACTGCTAAGAACTTGCAGACCAGACACTTGCTTAAAAAAGAGAGCGAAGCGTTTGCTAATGAGACTATTACAAAAGCGGATTAATTAATCAGCAGCCGTGAAACCTTTAAAAAACTTAACTAAAAAAAACAGTATCAGTATATGATTTCAGTTAGGCAATATCGCTATGCGATTTAAGCCGCCATTCATTCCAGGTTGATTATTAGGCGCTCTGTAGTTGCAGCAGACGCTGCAGATGTGAAAATTAAATACATCCTAATTCAACATCGTTGCCGGATCACCCATTCTTTCAACGGTATAAGCATTGCCACCGGATGGGCCGCCACCAACCGGTGAACAGCCGCTAACTTCCTGACTACCAGCAGTGCCTCTGGCATTAATGATCCCTGCTGAATTATCAACAGATAAAAAGTCATCTAAAAAAATACGCCTACTATATTAAAGCAACAAAGCCATAAACCGACTTTGTCAGTGCAACCGACACTATAAACAAAAACACAATCAACCCGCACAGCCATGCCATAAATCGAAATCTTTTAGTATACCCGGCTTTAAGTGCCAACATCCCCAGGCCTATATATACCAACAATGCCACTATTTTTACCTGCAACCATGGAAGATCAAAAACCGACCACTCCTTTTCATATAACATGATCAGTGCGCTGCCTAATAAAATTGCGTCAATAACATGGGGAATGATTTTTGTCAGTTTTCTGTGTAGCAGAGCTGAGCCGGATAACATCCAGATACCACGTAGAAAAAACCCGCCAAAAGACAATATAACGCAACCCACATGAATTAATTTAACCCAATGCACTAAAGACAACCCGCAAGCAGAGCCCGCAATTCCTGCTTTCGAGAAACATCTGTAAAACTCGCTTCAATACTGTTCATTACTAGCTGCTTTGCCTGAGCTTCACTCAATTTCAGTGAATCAGCCAGCGCTATAAAGTTCTCTGTCATATAGCCACCAAAATAAGCAGGATCATCAGAATTAACGGTTACGCATACACCCTGCTCCAGCATAATTAAAATATTATGCTCAGACATATTATTAAACACGCGGAGTTTAATATTTGATAATGGACAAACCGTTAGTGGAATTCTGCTATTTTTAAGATGTGTCATTAAATTAACATCTTCAGTCGCCCGCACTCCATGATCAATACGCGTTACTTTTAAATCACGAATTGCTGACCAGATATATTCCGGCGGACCTTCTTCACCTGCATGGGCCACTGTTCGCAACCCCATATCACGAGCAGCAGAAAACACCCGGTTAAATTTTTCTGGCGGATGTCCCTGCTCCGAACTATCAAGCCCCACCGCTATAATATTTTCAACAAATGGTTGCGCCTGTCTAAGGGTTTCAAATGCAGCATCTTCACTAAGGTGTCGCAAAAAACACAGTATTAACTGACTGGAAATCTCCAGCTGTTGTTGAGCATCTTTTAGCGCTCGGGAAATTCCACTAATCACCGTTTCAAAGGCAATACCTCTGTCGGTATGAGTTTGCGGATCAAAGAAAGGTTCAACATGTATAACATTCTGTTGCTGACATTTTTTGAGATACGCCCAGGTTAAATCATAAAAGTCCTGTTCGGTTTGCAGAACATTGGCTCCCTGGTAATAAATATCTAAAAAATCCTGCAAGTTATTGAATTCATATGCCTCACGAATTTCATCCACCGATGAAAATGGTAAATCAATATTATTTCGTTTAGCCAGTTCAAACATTAATTCCGGTTCCAGGCTGCCTTCAATATGCAAGTGCAGCTCTATTTTCGGCAATCGACTTAGCCAGTTAGATGTCGCAACAGACACATATATCCCCTGTTATAATTTTGATAAAAAATTTTATTATTAAGTTTTGTATCATAATCGAAAGGCCATTTTATAGCCATCTTTCAAAAAATAATTTAAAAAAATTAACAATTGCATTAAAGGAAGACCTAAGAACATATAAGAGAATTTTTCTTAGCCAATTAACCTCACCCAACTATAAGGCGATTTATATATACTGATCGATAGTCATGCACTATTTAATAAATAAAATAGCTGTTAATGAAATAACCGGGGACAATCTAGAAATTAGCCAGAGTGAGGTGATTAAGTCACAACCTAACTACCCAGAGCAACACCGACCGATAATTAGTTTATCCCGACCAAGATTAAATCAGTTGCAACACGCTATTCGCTCCCTATTCAACTGCAATTCATGTTGAATACGGAATGACGCCTTAACCGCAACACAGAGTTCACCCTTAATACCTGAAATTATCTTTACTCAATAAGAAACTGCCTGCATACTTGATCTATATCCAAAATGGGTGTGATATACTCATTTCGCTTCATTGCATTATGACTGAGTTCACATATGCAGAAAAAAGCACTGCAGAAAGAATTCATCACTGTATTACAATGAGTCTGTTAACATATTTACAAATATAATGATTCATATGCAACTACGAAAAGCCACCAGAAACGATGCAGAACAGATTCAACATCTGGTACATGATCTTGCGCATTATTATTTAACACCTTACCATAGTGAACTGCCCTCCTGGCTAAGTTCCTCGTTCAACCTGAAAAACTTTGAATTAAGATTAAGTGACAATAGCTTCATTAATATAGTGTGCGAAGAGAACAATTCAATTATTGGCTACATATCGGTTAAAGACAGATACCATATATACCACCTGTTTGTTTCTGAAGAACACCAGCATCAGGGTATCGCAACGGCGCTCTGGAATAACGTAAAAGCATTATGCCGTGCACACGAATATAAGGTCAGATCTTCCTTATATGCTGTACCTGTCTATGAAAAATTTGGATTTAGGAAAACCACATCAATTGAAACTAAAGACAATATTCAATTTCAGAGTATGAAATTAAATTTAAAACATAACCAAACCATATAAATGGATTTTAAATATGCGTTTATCTTTAATAGTCTTATCAATATTTCTTTATATCTCACTTAGCGGATGCGCAGTAACCCGCACATCCGTTTATAGTGCCAGTAAAAACACCGCTATCTGCAGCGAACACTCGCCCCCTGATCTGGGAAACATTATTATATTACCCGAAACTGCTTGGCGATTTGACCAGAAGGAACCTGCAAAACGTAATGCAATGTTTTTAGGGGAGCTTGAAAAAGTTTTTAATAGCATCACCTGTGGAAAAACAAGATTCAATAACACTCTACAAAACATTTCTAACTGGTCGGAAATACCCGACTCCACACTGCGAAGCATGTTCGCTGAAAAAGATGTTGATACAATTATCATAATTAGAATAGAAGAACTTACTCCGCGACTGGAAATCACATTTTCCATACCTTTTTTATGGAGCGGAAAAAGTGAAGCAGACTTTCGTGTAAAAGTCATTTCAGTAAAATCTGGAAAAACATTGAATGACATGCGGGTCAAAAGAGTTACTGGCGGGCCATTTAATATCCGCCCTGCAGAATGGTCCAAAACCGAGCTATACGAGGCTTTACGTAATATTATATAAACTCATAATACACATATGTATTAATACCGGAAATATTTATCTATGAGCACACATGCTGAATTTCATTTTTTCTGCGGTAAAATGGCAGCTGGAAAATCAACTCTGGCATTAAAATTATCTCAACAGAAAAACACCATTTTGATTGTTGAGGACTTATGGCTATCAAAACTTTTCCCTGATGAAATAATCGACATACAAAGCTACATCAAATACTCCGCAAGACTCAAACCGATTATATCTAAACATGTCGTAGATTTACTCAATATTGGCATTTCAGTCGTTCTGGATTTTCCAGCCAACACAGTAACTCAACGAGAATGGTTTACTGATATTATTAATAAAAGCCAGGCAATGCATACGTTACATTACATTAATAAAAGTAACGAAACCTGTCTTAAGCAACTTAAAAAACGGAGCCAGGGAAAACCTGCTGGAACCACTTTTACATCCGATGAGGAGTTTTATCAAATCAGCCAGTATTTTCAGGAACCCATTGAAAATGAAAATTTTAATATAAAAAATCATTCTTAATTTTTTATATCAGACAATTTATTTAACCAGGGCGCACTTATAATGGCAAAGGAATATTTCGAAAAACTAACATCGCTAGTTAAGCAACTAAATTTAAATAACAGCATCTCAGCCAATATAGAAATAAAACATTTTTTTAGTGGCGCAGCATTTTATATAAACAATACAATTTGTGCCTCCTGGTCTCCTGCCGGACTAGCTTTTAAATTATCGGAAAAAGAGTGCATCAAACTCATAACGAACGGCAAAGCTATTCCACTAAAATACTTTGCCAAAGGATATGTTAAAAAGGGTTATGCTTTATTTGAACATCCTGAAAAAATAAAACCTGCCGAATGTAAGAATTACTTTATCAAAGCAGCTGCTCAAACTTGTAATACTGCAAAATAAATGTGATTTATATCATTTATTTTAACATTTTAATTAACTCTGCCTCATCCAGGGTTTCAACACCTAACTGTTCTGCCTTCATAGCTTTTGAACCCGCATTATCGCCCACGACTACATAACTGGTTTTTTTGGAAACACTGCCGGTAACTTTTGCACCTCTGGCCTGCAGTGCTTTTTTTGCTTCGTCACGAGTCATATTAATTAAGGTACCCGTCAGCACAAATGTTTTACCTTCCAGAGTTTGCTCTTCTACTGCAGTGGCTTCAATAGCATCCCAATAGATGCCCGCTGCAAGCAGCTTTACTAAAATTTCAAGATTATGAGGCTGCTTAAAAAATCGTTCAATATGCGCTGCGACAATCGGACCAACGTCATCTACCTGTTGTAACGTTTCTTCATCCGCAGCTTTAATTGCATCCAGCGTTGTGAAATACTGCGCTAGCGAACGGGCCGTGGCTTCACCCACTTCACGAATTCCCAGTGCATAAATAAAACGATCAAGTGTGGTATGCTTTGATTTTTCCAGCGACTCAATCAAATTGGTTGCAGATTTTTCAGCCATGCGTTCAAGGCCAGTTATTTTTTCAACCGTTAATGTGTACAAATCATCCATATGATCAATACAGCCTTCATCCACCAACTGCTCAACCAGCTTATCACCTAAACCATCTATATCCATGGCCTTGCGTGAAGCAAAATGTTTTATAGATTCTTTGCGTTGTGCTCCACAATACAATCCACCACTGCAGCGTGCAATCGCCTCACCTTCTTCCTGCTCAATTTCCGAACCACAAACCGGACAAGCTGCTGGCAATAAAACTTTTTCAGGACGTCCCTTGCGACTCCCGGGAACTACTCGCACTACTTCAGGAATCACATCGCCGGCGCGACGAACAATTACCTTATCCCCCACCCGCACATCTTTACGGTTAACTTCATCCATATTATGCAACGTGGCATTACTCACCGTCACACCGCCAACAAAAATCGGCGCTAATCGCGCAACCGGCGTAATGGCGCCAGTGCGCCCCACCTGAAATTCAATAGCATTAACTGTGGTAATTTCTTCCTGCGCAGGAAACTTATGGGCGATTGCCCAGCGCGGCGCTTTAGCAACAAAACCCAGTTCTTTTTGTAACTTAATTGAGTTTACTTTATAAACAATACCATCAATTTCATAAGATAGTGAATCGCGCAGGGCTGACATTTTATCAAAGTAATCTAAACAACCCGCAACACCCTCGACGACTTTTCGTTCTTTGCACAAAGGCAGGCCCCACTGCTTTAAATGGTCGAGCATTTCACTGTGTGTATCCAACTGTATACCACCATCAACACGCCCAACGGCATAACAGTACATTGCCAGCGGTCGCTTTGCGGTAACTTTTGGGTCAAGTTGGCGCAATGAACCCGCAGCAGCATTGCGCGGGTTAACAAACTGTTTTTCATCATTTTCCCGGGCAATTCGATTGAGCTTTTCAAAACCGGCTTTTGGCATAAAAACTTCACCGCGCACTTCCAATACTTCAGGAATATTATTTCCCAACAGTTTTAGCGGAATGGATTGAATAGTACGAATATTCTGGGTAATATTTTCACCGGTGGTGCCATCACCGCGGGTACCCGCACGCACCAGCAAACCTTTTTCATATAACAGACTTACCGCAAGCCCATCGAGTTTTGGTTCTGCGGCATAGATAAGTTCATCCTCACTATCAAGGCGCTGCTGGATGCGTTTATTAAAATCGTTCAACTCCGCTTCATTAAATACATTATCCAGCGATAGCATTGGAATTTCATGCTTAACCTGGGTGAAACCTTCAAGGGGTTTATCACCGACACGTTGTGTGGGTGAATCAATGGTAATTAATTCGGGATGTTTTTTTTCAATTGCCTGAAGCTCACGATAAAGACGATCATATTCTATATCGGGAATTTCTGGATCATCTAAAACATAGTATTGATAGCTATGGTGATTTAGCTGGTCACGTAGGTTTTCAATTTTAATAGTGTTCTGATTTTTATCTGGCATTTTTCTGTCTTTCAATTATGCGGGGGAACGCGTGCATTACAATTTTTTTAGAAGTTAAATCACGGGTGTATTGGCTGTATTTTTCAAAGTTTTAAATCTCCCCCAGCCCCTCTTTTTCTAAGAGGGGGGCTAAATCATCCCCCAACCCATCAGCATAAAGTGACATTTTAATCAGACAGAAACTTAAATCTCCTGACCCTTAATCTCTTCCAGCCGCTTAACCTTTTCACGCAACTCAATAGTGCTGGCTTCATCTAGTATTTTACGCTGCCCGTTACACAGCATAGCACCCAGCATGGTTGATAAATTATGTGCACAAACTAACATTTCATCTAGAACAACAGAGGGGTTATCAACCAAATTAGCCTGCATAAAAAAACTCACTCCACTGGTTTGCATATCATTAATATTATCGATATCAAACCAGCCTGGCGTCTCAATATTTGCCATACTGAATTCAATTTTTCTTTGTGGGGTCTGGCTGTAGCGATGAAATATTTTCATCTCACCGTGATCAAGATGGAGTGCATAACTTGCACTTAATATTTTTTCACCTTTAATTTTCTCTTCAACTTTGGACAGAACATAAACAGAAACAACATCATCAACTACCGGTTCAGTCTCCTTATCCAATGTTTTTTTATCGGACACCTGTTGATCTTTTCGATCTGGTTCTTGCGCCGTATTACTTCGTCCAGTTTTGGGTTCGACTTTCTCGTGCTCAACCCGCTCTATATCTCGCGAACGATTATGAAGATTATTATCAGGCTTAGGTTCGGGTTCAGCTTCTATCTGAGCATTCTCGACTGGCTCCTGATAATTGTCCTGTCGAATATTCTCTAGCGGTTCTTTTGCAGGCTCATCAGCCTGAATAGAATCAACTTGCGGAATTTTCTCAGGCTCGGACACGACCCGCACCGGGCCCACTCCGTGCATCCATTCATTATCAGCCGTTGCTTCTTTTGCGCTGAATGATGGCACTTCATCCACAGCATTTAACAACGAAGAAGTCTGTGTTTTTTTACGTGCACGACTAAAAAAATAAACCCCTGCCACAACCATTATTGCAACAACTAACAATATCCAACGTAAATCGCTCATCTCCATGTTTAAGCCTTTATGCGCTTTCTACCATTTTTGTTGCTTCATCTATATCAACTGAAACCAGACGTGAAACACCCGCTTCACGCATGGTGACACCATTCATTTTTTCTGCCATTTCCATGGTGACTTTATGGTGAGTTATAAATATAAACTGTACTGTTTTCGACATAGCTTTCACCAGTGAACAGAAACGCCCCACATTCGCTTCATCCAGGGGCGCATCTACTTCGTCGAGCATACAGAACGGAGCAGGGTTCAGTTCAAAAATTGCAAAAACCAGCGCAACGGCAGTTAAAGCTTTTTCACCACCGGACATTAACTGAATGTGACTGATACGTTTACCCGGCGGACGTGCCATTACTACCACACCCGTGTCTAATAAGTCATCGCCAGTTAATTCCAGATACGCCTGCCCGCCGCCGAACAGGCGCGGGAACATTTCCTGTATGCGCGCATTAACATGCTCATAAGTCGATTTGAATTTCTCACGAGTTTCTTTATCTATTTTCGCAATCGCAGCTTCTAAAGTTTCTAGCGCTTCGGTAATATCATTGTGCTGTGAATCTAGATATTCCTTGCGTTTACTCTGCTCTTCAAACTCATCAATGGCTGCAAGATTAATCGGTCCGAGGCGTGAAATACGCTGGGCTATTTCTTCAACCTTGCGTGCCCAGTCATTTATATTTGCATCTTCGCCCAGCTCTTCCAGCAATTCTTCTGCATTAAATTCTGTTTCCGCAAGCTGCTCTTTCACTGTCTGGCTACGTACTTTTACTTCCGATGTACTTAAACGTGCCTGTTCTAAACTGGAACGAATCATCTGCGACTTTTGTTCTATTTCACTGCGTTTTTGTTCTAATGTACGCAGACTGTTATCAATCGTTTCCACAGAGCGGCGGGCTTCTGTTAACTGCTCTTCCACCTGCAATCTTTCTTCGAGTAGTTTTTCCAGTTCTTCGGTTTTATCTTCACCGGTGGATACACCCTGTAAACTTTCAGTTAATTCTTCACGGCGTTGCTGTTGGGTTTCCAGCTGACGCGTCATACGCTCTATATTTTGTTCGAGATTACGTTTCAGCGTTCGTCGCGATTCAATCTGTATTGCTAACTCATGCACTGACTCTCGCTCGTTCTGCGCTTTACTGCGTGCTTCTAACAACTGGTTCTGTAAATTCTCACGCTTACCGGTTAACTCTTCGCGTTCGCGGGATAACTCCTCCATTAATGTCATTGCTTCATTACGTTTACGACGCGCAGACTCCATTTCATCCTGCTGATGTTCAATGTTTTTAGTTAACTCTACCGACTCTTCCTGCAAATTCTGATTACGACTTAACAGATGTTCTAATTTTGTTTGACCCGCGGTTAACTGTGCCTGAATTTGAGAGCACTGACTGTGGGTATTATTTAACTCTGCCTGCCATTGTTCACGTTGCTGTTCATAATTTTGTAACTGGGCACGTGCATCCTGGATTTTCACTTCCAGTTCTTCCAGATTCATATCCTGTTCTTCAAGCACCTGTTGCAGTTCTTTTATCTCCTGCTCACGTGCCAGTACACCAGATTTTTCATCCTTATCCATGGCCACACGTAACCATGACCGACCTAGCCAGATACCCTCTCTGGTAATCACCGATTCATTATTGTTTAAGGAACCACGTAGTGCTAGCGCCTGATTTAAATCTTCTGCGATTTTTACACCATCAAGTACTCCCGTTAATGAAACCGATGACTTTATTTTGCTGGACAGGCTATCCGTTTCATTATTGGCCGGCGCCGCGTTGGCAGTATCAAATAGATTTAAATGCCCCGTCTCAAAATCACCGAGCACCTGTGCCACGCTATCCATACCTTCGATACAAACTGCTTCAAGGTGCGAACCTAAAACAGTTTCTGCAGCTTTTTCCCAACCCGCATCCACTTCTAAATTTTCCGCCAGGCGCGAGTTGTTAGCCAGGCCGTGTTTTTCTAACCAGCCACCCACAGCATTTTCAGTTTTACCCAGTGCGGCTTTTTGCAATGCTTCTAATGAAGCCAGTTTTGCACGGGACTCATTTAACTGCTGGCGCAGCGCATCTTCATCGCGGGTGTACTGCGTAGACTGTTCACGCTGCTGTCGAATTTTTTCGATAACATCTGAAACCTTATCCTGCATTTCAGCTTTTTGCATTTCTGCAGTTTCACTTTGTTCACGTAACTGTTCTAATTCAATTTCTAAATCATCACCTACCAGTTTGCGTTTTTCTTCTTCAATTTTTTCCTGACGCTGCTTCAGTTGCACCACATGTTTTTCGAGCTGTTCCATGCGAGTGCGTTCAACCTGTGCGGTTTGCGAAGGTTGCGCCGCACGTTCATTGTGATGATCCCAGGCACTTTGCCATTCCTGCATGGCCTGTTCTGCTTCATGCAGATGTTCATTTATTGCTTGCTGAGACTCACGCTGCATTTCCAGCTTTGGCTCAGCTTCACTCAGCACTAAATCTATTTCTTCTAACTGCTCACGATCAGACTCTAATGACTGCTGAATTTCATTTAAAGCCGATTCCAGTTCAGTTAAATCATTTTGCTGACGTCCCAGTATTTCTTTTTCGTGTTGAATGGTTTGTTCGATACGGGAAATTTCAGAGCCTAAACTGTAGTAGCGAGCCTGCACGGCATTTAACGATTCATTTTGTTCCACCCGTGATTCACGCAGGGTTTCTAATTCGGATTCCAGCGCCCGCTGTTCTGCAATAACTTCCTGCAGGCGAGTTTCCTGCTCTGCAATTGCAGCTTCCCGATTTTCCATCTGGCCGTGTAGTTCTTTCCAACGCAGAGCAAGATGCTCAGCTTTAAAACGACGTTCTTCAATTTTAAATTCTTTATATTTTTCAGCTGTACGTGACTGGCGTTGCAAACGATCAAGCTGTTTGTCAATTTCTTCACGCAGATCATCCAGACGTTCAAGATTTTCACGGGTGTGTCGAATACGGGTTTCGGTTTCTCGGCGGCGCTCTTTATATTTGGAAATGCCCGCCGCTTCTTCTAAAAATACTCGCAGCTCTTCAGGTTTGGCTTCGATTAAACGCGAGATCATGCCCTGCTCGATAATTGCGTAACTTCGTGGCCCCAGACCGGTGCCTAAAAATAAATCGGCAATATCCCGGCGGCGACATTTACTGCCATTTAAAAAATATTTTGACTGGCCATCACGGGTCACCAGGCGTTTGGCGGCAATTTCACTAAAACTGGCATAGGGGCCTTCAAGCTTGCCTTCACTATTATCAAAAATCAGCTCTACCGAGGCCTGGCTCACGGGCTTGCGTGAAGATGAGCCACTGAAAATGACATCTTCCATCGACGCACCACGTAAATGCTTGGCGGACGATTCACCCATAACCCAACGTACTGCGTCGATTGTGTTAGATTTACCGCAGCCGTTAGGGCCTACGATGCCGTTTAAATTGGATGGAAAGTCGATGGTAGTGGGATCTACGAAGGATTTGAAGCCCGCCAGTTTGATTTTGCTTAAGCGCATTTATTGCCCGTTATATTTTATTTAGAATATTTTTATGGAGAAGATTGCCCGCAGCAATCCACTCTTTAAATCGTTATCTTTAAATTTTCAAGCCGCATAGTATATCAATTTCACGTTATAATGCGGCGCAATTTTTACACATTTAGACAAAAACGAGATAACCATGACCACACAGCCAACAAAATCCCTGGAAACCTTTGACAACCCTCACCCACAACGCGATTACACCATTCGCATCCACACACCAGAATTCACCTGCCTGTGCCCGAAAACCGGTCAGCCGGACTTCGCGACTATTAATCTGGAGTATATTGCCGATAAAAAATGCGTTGAGCTCAAATCATTCAAGCTCTACATGTGGGCGTTTCGAGAAGAAGGTGCATTTCATGAAGATGTGACCAACCAGATTTTGAGTGATCTGGCAGCGGCAACTGAGCCAAGATTTATGCGTGTAACCGCCGAGTTTAATGTGCGCGGCGGGGTTTATACCACGGTTATCGCTGAACATCGAGCAGATGACTGGGTGGCTCCTGAGTTCGTGAAACTGCCATAATTATCTGTCGCCTTTTATTTGGCTCTCCCTTATTCACGCCCACAGCTCCATCTGGCTGTGGGCTAAAACCAGCAAATATAATAAAGCTCGCTGTCGAAATTATTTTCAATTACGTTCAATTAAACACCCCTCGTTTGAATTAACTAAAATTTAACTTATTGAATTAGCAATAAAATATTTTAGTGGCACAGATAGTGCTCTTTTCATAACAGGAATGAAAAACATATTGAATATGTAAAGGAAACCGACGCAATGAAGTACCTATCTATCCCAGCGATAGCACTATTAATAATATCTGGTAATGTGAGCGCATCTTTAGAGTCTCGCCTGGAAGGCCAGGCTTATTACGACACAGAAGCAGACCTCACCTGGCTAGCGAATGCCAATACAGCCGGCGTTAAACTAAACTGGAACGATGCCAATCAATGGGCATTTGGGCTCAATGTTTCTGGCATAACCGGTTGGCGTCTGGCGGATACATTGCAACCAGATGCAAGCTGTGATGCACAGGATGGAGCATCATTTGGTTACAACTGCTCGGGCAGTGAAATGGGCAACCTGTTCTACAACACACTTGGCAATAGTGCAGGTGAATTAACCAATACGGGTCCATTCAGCCATGTTCAATCTTCTTTTTACTGGTCTGCCACAGGCGATGCCATTGATGAAAGTCTGGCCTGGTATTTCGGGATGCAGGATGGATATCAGGATGTCTACGGTATTAACAATACCAAATACGCCTGGGCCGTTCAGTCCGGTGATATTGGTGCTGTCCCGGTGCCCGCTGCAGTCTGGTTGTTCGCTAGCGGCCTGTTTGGATTAGCCGGTTTTGCTCGGCGCAAGCAGGGATAACTCGTCTTTTGCCAATATTTTGGCCCAAACTGCCAATCCTGAAACCTAATAATAATACCCACCCGTTTAAGCAAACACGTGGGTAAAAAAATTTAATCCCCGCGAATAATTGAATCTGGCATAATGTTTTTCAAATAAACTCCCGCTGTTTAACTAACACTCAATGACCCGCACCCCATCTATTTATATTGGTATCGACCTTGGCACATCGGGAGTGAGAGCCTGCGCTATAAATCACGATAAAGAAATATTAAGCACCTGCAAAACCCCCTTACCTGCTCCCATCAAAGACGGCCATTCAATCACTCAGGATGCTTGTCTGTGGTGGCAGGCAACTGAAAAAGTTTTAACAGATTTACTAAGTCAAATTAATGCGCGCAATGTAAAAGCGATTTCAGTGAATGGCACCTCGGGTACGGTTCTGGTTTGCGATGTTAAAGGCACCCCTTTAGCGCCGGCACGAATGTATAACGATAGTTTTTGTAGCGAACAGGCAAAGCAAATTAAATCCATTGCCCCGCTGCAAAGTGCTGCCCATGGCAATAGCTCAGGGCTGGCCAAACTGCTTTATTTACAGAAGCAATTCCCGCAGGCCAGGCATATGGTTCACCAGGCTGACTGGGTTGCCGGCAAACTCTGCGGACACTTTGATATCAGCGACGAAAACAATGCTCTTAAAACGGGTTACGACCCCCAAATCAACGCCTGGCCCGACTGGCTAAAGCAACTCAATGTAAGTACGAAATTAATGCCGCAGGTGGTTGCACCGGGCACCCCCATCGCCACCATTTGCGATGGCCTGTTTAATCAACTGAATCTTAACCCACACTGCCAGATTATCTGTGGCACCACTGACAGCATTGCTGCCTTTATCGCCACCGGTGCCAGTAAACCTGGCGATGCGGTGACTTCTCTGGGCAGTACACTGGTTCTAAAAGTCATTTCCGAACAACCGATTTTTGATCCGCAGTCGGGCATTTACAGTCATAAGCTCGGCGACTACTGGCTCGCTGGGGGCGCATCAAATTCAGGAGGCGCAGTGCTGGCACATTATTTTGACCAGCAGGAAATGGATAATTTAACCAATTTACTCGCCCCTGAAAAACCAACCGGTTTAAATTATTACCCCTTACTTAATGTCGGTGAGCGCTTCCCCGTAAATGACCCTGGTTTATCTCCCCAACTGGAACCGGCAGCAAAAACTCAGCTCGAATTCTTTCAGGGCATGCTAGAGGGCATCAGCAAGATTGAACTGCAGGGGTATAATAAACTCAAACAACTCGGTGCCGCATTTCCATCTCAGATTGAAACTGCGGGGGGTGGCAGTAAAAATAAACCCTGGCAACAAATTCGCCAGCGCATTTTAGGGGTTCCAGTTAGGCGCGCGCAAATAAGTGAAGCATGTTATGGTAGCGCCCTGCTGGCGCGGCAGGGAATGATTAATAAAAAATGCCAACCAACGCCCGTAAATTAAGTTAGAAATTATTGAGTATATTGCAATTTTATTTTGTAGCCTCCTCCTTAGAAAAAGAGGGGGCCTAACTACAAATAAAATATTTTTCTTATGCATACTTAGCGCCTGGCACTTAACTGACTGGCATTGGCCAGACAATAAAACATTAACAGACTGAAAATTTATAGTGGAAGCATTCATGATCGGAAATTTATTCAGTGGTTTCGGCCACATATTTAACGGCTTAAAGTTAATTACCCAACCCGGCTTACGTCGCTTTGTCATTATTCCCTTAAGCATTAACATTGCACTGTTTGGTGGTGCCACCTGGTATCTGTTTATCAAATTTGATGAATGGATGAGCAGCCTGTTACCGGATTTTCCGGACTGGCTTAGCTGGCTTGATAGTTTATTAATGTGGCTTTTATGGCCACTGTTTTCGGTAATGATTTTACTGGTTATATTTTATAGCTTTACCTTTATTGCCAACTTAATTGCCGCGCCCTTTAACAGTTTACTGGCGGAAAAAGTCGAAAAATATTTAACCGGCCAGCCAGTCGACGGTGGCCCCAGCTTTCCTACATCGGAGATGATTAAGCGCAGTATTGCATCTGAACTGGGTAAATTAATCTATTTCATTAAATGGTGGTTATTGTTATTTGTGCTAACACTGATTCCGGTTATTAATCTTGCCGCACCTTTTATCTGGATTTTATTTGGTGCCTGGATGCTATCACTGGAATATCTGGATTACCCGATGGCAAATCACAATAAATTTTTTAAAGACATTAACAAACAGGCCATGTCAAAGCGCAGCCTGTCGTTAGGCTTTGGCGGTGGTGTAATGTTATTTACCAGTATTCCGTTGCTGAATTTTATTGCAATGCCCGCAGGTGTTGCCGGTGCGACGTCATTGTGGGTTAAGCACGGGGAACAAATTTCGTGAGTGAAGCACTTGATTTACTGGAAGAAAAAATAATCGATCTGGAGATACGCCTGACCCACCAGGAAGATCATATCCAGTCTCTGGATAAAATTATTTATGAACAGGACCAGTTGCTGAGTGTGTTACTTGAAAAAGTTAAGACCCTGGATGAAAAATTAAAGTCAACGGGCGAAAATAATATTTTATCAGCGGAAGAAGAAGCGCCTCCGCCACACTATTAGTTAAGTAAATAGTTATATGAATTTAGCTATAACTTTGCGGACTATTACAATAACCACTGATAATTTAATTTATCTTCAGAAGAAGTAGATTTGCGCACTATTTTACCCAGTACTTTATTAACAAAACTATCTCTGGATATAAAAAATAATATAGGTTTGCCGCGCTTTCCAATATGACTTTGAAAGCGAGTCAACCCTGGATGCTTATTATCAACAGTCAGGCCTTTTTCTAATACACCTATACTGCGTTTGCGACTCTTCATATGCCACTCTGCATAAGCTAAATTTAAAAACACATCACCATCGAGCTTTTCCTGCCTGGCAGCATCCCGGCATAATTCAATTCCCGCCCGGTCGCCATTAAGTACCCGAGCTAGCCCGCAGTAAGACTCATACTTATTATGATAAATATCACCGTAAGGAACCCCATCATAAGCCAGTTGAAAACTATGCAATGCCTCAGGGAGTGCGTGCCGTTTTAAAAAACCTAAGCCTTTTACAAATTCATCACAATATTCAGAAACACTATTTCTTGTATTTTCTACTATCATCATTTGCCCTTTTTTTATCCGTAAATCAGGCGCCTGCAAATCCCGTCTGCATCATGCATTAGCCCCACACGATTATCTCATTGTTTTATGTAAACAAAATTAACTGTGTATATTTTTGTTAAACCGGTCACAGTGTGAGCAATGTTGCCGGCATCCTGTTAAAATAGATTTTTTAGCTATTATATAAACGCCATGTCATCAAGATCAGAAAAAGATACCCCACAAAGTGCCCACAAAGTTGGATTCATCAGTCTTGGCTGCCCTAAAGCACTTGTCGACTCGGAACAGATCATCACCAAATTACGTGCCGAGGGATATGAAATAAGCCCATCTTATGAGGGCTCGGATATTGTTGTTGTAAACACCTGTGGTTTTATCGATGATGCGGTGGAAGAATCACTAGATGCTATAGGTGAAGCCTTAAATGAAAATGGTAAAGTGATTGTTACCGGTTGTCTGGGTGCAAAAGGCGATATAGTCGCCAATAACTATCCGCAGGTTTTAGCGGTCACCGGCCCCCATGCAGCTGATGAAGTTTTACAGGCCGTTCATGAACACCTGCCGCCAGAACATGACCCCTACACCAGCCTGATCCCCCCGGCGGGCATTAAGCTCACCCCTAAACATTACGCCTATTTAAAAATTTCTGAGGGCTGTAATCACCGCTGCACCTTTTGCATTATTCCGTCTTTACGCGGCGATCTGGTCAGCCGCCCAATTGGCGAAGTCATGACCGAAGCAGAAAATTTAGTGAATGCCGGGGTCAGGGAATTACTGGTTATTTCACAGGACACCAGCGCCTATGGCATTGACATGAAATACCAGACTGACTTCTGGAATGGTCGCCCGATTAAAACCAAATTTGAAGACCTGGCCACCCAACTGGGAGAACTGGGAATCTGGACACGCATGCATTATGTTTATCCCTATCCTCATGTTGATAAGGTCATTCCGCTAATGGCGGAAGGTAAAATTTTGCCCTATCTGGACATCCCCTTTCAACATGCCAGCCAGAATGTATTGCGTGCCATGAAACGCCCGGCCAGCTCCGAGAATGTTTTAACGCGCATAAAAAAATGGCGGGAAATTTGTCCCGATATTACTTTACGCAGCACATTTATTGCTGGCTTTCCCGGTGAAACCGAAGACGATTTTCAGCAGCTGTTAGATTTTCTGGTAGAGGCGGATTTAGATCGTGTGGGATGCTTTGCCTACTCGCCGGTTGAAGGCGCAACTGCTAACAACATCGCAAAACAAATACCCGAAGATGTAAAACAGGATCGCTTACAACGCTTCATGGAATTGCAGGCACAAATCAGTGCCAGTAAACTCAATAAAAAAATTGGCCAGACGATGCAGGTCATGGTAGATGATATTGACGAAGAGGGCATTATTGCACGCAGCAAAGCCGATGCCCCGGAAATTGATGGGCTGGTGTTTGTGGACTCTGAAAAACAATATGAAGCGGGTACATTAATTGATGTGAAAATCACCGATTCCAGTGAGCATGATTTGTTTGCGGTTGAGGTTTAAAAGAAAAAGAAAACACAAATGAACGCGAATAAACGCAAATAACTGCGAAAAAAAGCAAAAGCATTTGCGGCTATTTGCGTTTTCTTTTTAATTACTTCGTAAGTAAATCAAGCCCCTTAAAAGTAAAAGTTTTAGCACAAATCAATACTTTGCACATTACACTATATTAACCTTAAGTTTTTAAACCAAACAACACCATAAAGATTATGACTACACTAGCCGATACCCGCCGACAATATGATTACAGCAGTTTAACTCGCAAACAGTTAAATGACGATCCGTTTAAACAAATGCAACTCTGGTTACAACAGGCTAAAGATGCAGAATTAAAAGATGCCACCTGCATGACCCTGTCCACTACTGATAGCAATGGCATGTCGGATGCACGTATTGTGCTACTAAAGCAACTCGATGATAGAGGGCTTAGCTGGTATACCAATTACGCCAGCCATAAAGGCCAGCAACTTTCACACAATCCCCAGGCCTGCTTACTCTTTTACTGGCGCGATTTTGACAGGCAGGTAAAAATACAGGGAAACGTTGAAAAACTCAGTCCCGAAGAAGCGGACGAATATTTTTATTCACGCCCACTTGCCAGCCAGTTTAGTGCTGCAGCATCCGCACAAAGTCAGCCGATAGATTCACGTAAAACACTGGAGGAGAAGCTGCGCCTGTTACAGGATGAGAACATTGATTGCGTCGTTAAACCCGAAAGCTGGGGCGGCTACAGATTAGTACCATCTGCCTTTGAATTCTGGCAGGGTAGGGAAAACCGTTTGCATGATCGCTTTACCTACACAGTTGATACTTCTGGCAAGTGGATAATCACACGGCTACAACCCTGAAATCCCAATAAGAAACCTGCTATAATTTTACAACCTGTTCACAGCATAAACTGTAGAAGCGAGCTTCAGCTCGCGAAATACCCCTACAATAAAAAGAGTTATTTATGAGCAACAAAATTTTAATCTCCATCGGTAAAGTGAAAATTGAAGCCGAACTTCTCGATACACCCACGGCACAAAATATCAAAGATGCCCTGCCCTTTGGTAGCAAAGCGCAAATCTGGGGTGAAGAAATTTATTTTGAAACGCCAGTTATGGCGGAGTTAGAGGATGATGCAAAAGATGTCGTGGAAGCTGGCGAGTTAGCCTTCTGGACTGAAGGTAACTGCATTGCCATAGGCTTTGGTAAAACCCCCGCCTCTGTGGGTGATGAGATTCGCCTGGCTACCAAAACTAATATCTGGGCCCATGCCATTACAGATGTCACATTATTAAAGCCCTGTAAAGCTGATGATTTTATTTTTATTGAAATGGTTCCACAATAACACCCTCCTTAAATAAATATTAATGTTCACAAAGCCTCTTTACTTTCGATCACATACGATTGTTGTAGTTTTAAACAAATGGATATGGTAGTTTAATGCCGGTATAAGAATAGAAGCATGAATTTCTCAGGAATTTCATGTTCACTAAAAACAAATCGTTATTTTATTCTGTAAAGTATTTTAATACTTATAATTTTATAAGATCTAATGTGTTGTAATTATGAATACAACTAAGACAATCTGTTTTGCCCCTCTAAATTCGATAATAACTTTATCTTTTTTTATCATTCTTATACTCTCATGTCGTCTAACACTTGCGCAACAAACTATTGTACTTAATACCGCCTTCGGGCCTCCGCTTAGTAATGAATCGCAAACCGGTTTTGCTGATCAGGTAGTCACTCAAGCTTTCAAGCGCATCGGCTACCAGCTTGAAACCGTACGCCTACCCGCGGAAAGAGCATTAGTCAATGCCAACCGGGGCATTGATGATGGTGATTTGGCCAGGGTTGCCGGACTGCAGAAAAAATATACCAACCTGATTCAGGTGCCTGAATCCATAATGGTCATTGATATGGTGTTGTTTTCTAAAAACATGCCTGATTTTAATGTTAAGGGTTGGGAAAGTGTCGCGTCACACAGCCTGGCGATTATATCCGGATGGAAAATCATGGAGAAAAATTTTTCCAAACTCGGTGATAAAGTTGAAATCATTAAAACAGATAATGCAGAACAGTCATTTACACTCCTGGCAAAAGACCGGGTTGACTTTATTGCCTATTCAAACTGGCCCGGTCTGGTTTATTTAAAAACCCATAAAATTAACAATATCAAACTTCTTACTCCTCCTTTAGCCAAACCCAGGCTTTATGTTTATTTGCACAAAAAGCATAAAATAATCGTACCTAAACTGGCAACTGCCATCAAACAGATGAAAGCAGATGGGACAGTAAAAAAAATATTCAATAGAACTTTAAAACCTTTAATACCAAAAAAATAAAATAATTTATGCCAAATTCCGAACTAAATAAATCATCTGTAGCACATCGTTTTATACTCTATATTGTAATTTTTAGCTCTCTTATAACAATTATCATAACTGCATTTCAACTTTATCGGGACTACAATACCGATATTAATCTCATTCACACTGAACTTGATCAAATTGAAAGCATTCACCTTGACAGTCTTAGTTCTGCATTATGGACATCTAATCTTAAACTTTTACAAACCAGTATCGGGGGCATTCTAAAAATACGCGACATGCAATATGTGGAAATTCGCGATGAATTAAAACTGTGGGCCAGTGCCGGGGAAATACTAAGCAGCAACAATATTCAACGCAGTTACGCAATGACTTTTATTCATAGAAATCAAAATATTAATATTGGCACATTAACCGTCAATATAAATCTTGACGGAGTTTATCAACGTTTATATGACACTATCTGGGTTATCCTGATATCCAATGCAATAAAGACTGCATTGGTCGCCCTGTTCATATATTTTCTTTTTTACAATCTGGTTGCGCGACATTTATCAACCATTTCAAAATTCTCTGAAATGCACGACCCGTTATCTAATAATACGCTCTTAACATTAGACAGAAACAACAAAAATCACGATGAGTTTGATGCGGTCGTTAATTCTATTAATGATATGCATAACCGGTTGAACGATAAAGTTTCTGAAATAGATCACCAGAAACAATATTTATCACAAACACTAAACAGTATCGGTGATGCCGTAATTACCACAGATAACAAAGGCAATGTAACGCGGCTAAACCCGGTTGCAGAACAGCTTACTGGCTGGACTAATACAGAATCAATCAATCAGCCACTAAAAAATATATTTCCTATTATTAATGCCTCGACGCGCGAACCCATAGCAAATCCTGTTGAAAAAGTTTTAGCCACTGGGGAAACCGTTTATTTAAGCAACCACACCACCTTAATCGCAAAAGATGGTAGTGAATATCAAATTGCAGATTCTGCTGCGCCCATCCTGGATAACAATGAAATATTAGGTATGGTTCTGGTTTTTAATGATGTCACAGAGCAGTATCACCTACGAGAAAAACTGCGGGCAAATGAACTAGAGCAACGAGAAATTTTACAGTCAATGGTTGATGCAGTTATAACCATCGATGAAAATGGAATTATTCAGACGTTTAACCATTCAGCAGAACTATTGTTTGGTTACAAAGGCTCTGAGTCCATAAACACAAATATAAACAAACTGATGCCGGAGCCATACTTTAACTTGCATGAGCAGTATATAGACAACAATCTCAATACGGATAAAGAAAAAGTGACTGGGTTTGACGGCAGAGAAGTGATAGGTTTGCACAAGAACAAACAGACATTTCCAATGCGGCTTTATGTAGCGGAACTACCTGCAACAGCAGAAGGCAAACGCAGATTTATCTGCTCGTGTACAGATTTAACCCAGACAAAAGAACATGAAGAGCAACTCAGGCGTAGTCAGAAAATGGATGCACTGGGAAAATTAACCGGTGGTATAGCTCACGACTACAACAATATGCTGGGTGTCATACTGGGTTATTCAGACCTCCTTAAAGACATGTTAACAGACCAGCCAAAGCCATTAAAATTTATAGAACAGATTACCCGTGCAGGTGAACGCGGTGCCAAATTAACCAATAAACTTTTGGCATTTTCCAGAAAAAAATCCATTGATATAAGAAAACAAAATATCAATACATTGCTGAAGAATGAACGCCATATGCTGGAAAAAACACTCACAGCACGTATTGAGCTTAAACTCGATCTTGAAGGTGAGTTATGGCCCGTCAGCCTTGATGAAAGTGAGCTGGAAGATGCGATACTTAATATGAGCATTAATGCGATGCATGCGATAGAAACAAATGGAATATTAACTATAGAAACACGCAACATACAGTTAAATTCAGCGGAGGCAAAGAGCCTGGGTATCAAATCTGGTGATTATGTCAGGCTCTGCATTAGTGACACTGGCTGTGGAATGGATAATTCAACCAGAGAAAAAATCTTTGATCCTTTTTACTCCACTAAAGGAGAAAAAGGCACTGGCTTAGGTCTAAGTCAGGTTTATGGTTTTACACAACGCTCTGGAGGCACGATCACTGCTGATTCCCAGGTTAATAATGGTACCTACTTCTCATTATACTTTCCACGTTACCTGGGTGTTAACGCTGAGAACCAGAAGCTTAAAACGAATAAATCTAATAAAATGAAAGGCAATGAAACGATACTGGTTGTTGATGATGAACTTGCACTTCTTAATTTAACATTTGAGATATTAAGCCCCCATGGCTATCAGGTTTTTCGTGCTGAAAGTGCTAAAAAGGCATTGGAAATTTTACAAAAAGAAAATATAGATTTACTTATTTCGGATATTATTATGCCGGAAATGGATGGTTACATGCTTGCTTCAACAGTACAGAAAAAATACCCGCATATAAAAATCCAGTTAGCCAGCGGTTTTTCCGATGACCATAAAATAACCCCGGACAATAACGAGTTATCTAAAAAATTATTACATAAACCTTATAGTGCGCAAACTTTACTCAACAGAATTCGAGAATTGTTAGAATAATTTTTTCATACTTATATTCGGTTGAACACTGACTCCACCCATCATTGACTAATTATTTTCCCGACAATTTCGTAAATACCTGTCCATTTTTTCCATCACCCCATCCATATCTTCACGACGGGATAAAAACACTAATCGAAAATGATCTGTTTTGGGCCAGTTAAATGCGGTGCCCTGTACTAACAGAATTTTTTCCTGTTGGAGTAACTGTAAAATAAATTTTTCATCATCATCAATTTTATAAATTTTTGGATCGAGCTTAGCGAATAAGTACAGGGCGCCTTTGGGTCTAACACAACTCACGCCCTCTAACTGGTTCAACATCTTCCAGCTATAATCCATCTGCTCATAAAGTCGCCCACCGGGTTTAACCAAATCATTTATACTTTGATAGCCTCCCAGTGAAGTTTGTATTGCATGCTGTCCTGGCACATTTGAACACAGGCGCATGGAGGCTAACAATTCCATTCCTTCAATAAAGTCCCGGGCATGGTCTTTAGCACCGCTTATCACCATCCAGCCTGCACGAAATCCAGCAACTCGGTATGCTTTTGATAATCCGTTAAAACTGATAGTTAATAAATCATCGGCCAGTGATGCTAAAGCGATGTGCTCAGCCTCGTCGTAAATAATTTTATCGTAAATTTCATCCGCGAAAACTACCAGGTCATGTTTGCGAGCAATCGCAATTAGCCCCATTAAGGTTTGTTTTGTATACACTGCACCGGTAGGATTATTAGGATTAATAATGACAATACCACGGGTTTTAGTCGAAATTTTACTTTCTATATCGGCAAGATCCGGCTGCCATTCGTTTTCTTCATCACATAAATAATGCACCGGCTTGCCACCAGATAAACTCACCGCGGCAGTCCACAAAGGATAATCCGGCGCGGGGACCAGCATTTCATCATCGTTATTCAGCAGAGCCTGCATCGACATAACAATCAGTTCGCTGACCCCATTACCAATAAAAATATCATCCACATCCACCGGCGGAAAAGCCTTCTCCTGACAATATTGCATCACCGCTTTACGTGCGTAGTACACGCCTTTGGAATCCGAGTAACCCTGACAGTTCACCAGGTTACGCATCACATCCTGGATAATTTCATCGGGAGCACACAGACCAAACGGGGCCGGGTTACCGATATTGAGTTTAGTAATGCTGTGGCCTTCTTCTTCAAGACGCTTGGCCTCGTGTAAAACCGGTCCGCGAATGTCGTAACAAACCTGATCAAGCTTGTCGGATTTTAATATGATGCTCATAAATTTTTTAATTATTCAAATGGGTTTAAGTTGTGCCATCATACAATCTGCGATTTTATATATAAAGTGATTTTAGAATGAATGTAGTGATGATTGACAGTGGTCAGCTTGCAGGTGACCCGGATTTTCCGGAGATTAACCTGCCAAAATTTGGCTGGTCACAGTTTGTTGCCCTGCCGCTGGAAGAAATTGATGAACGTTGTTGGCGTGCGGATATAATTATCAGCACTAGCACACCGGTAAATGCATCGGTGATAAAAGAATCATTTAAACTAAAACTCATTTTAGCCGCGGGGGACAAAACCGATCACATTGATATTGCCGCCGCAAATGAACGCGGTATCACCGTGTGCAATGTGCCCGGACTAATCGCCGATAATGTGAAGGACTCTCAGAAAATTGCCAATCAGGTGATAGATAATATCCACGCCTGGTTAGATGACAAACCAATTAATGTGATTGATTAGCCCAGGTTAATTGATTAATTACAGTAAATGAGTATAGTTCTCATTTAGATCCTAAAGGACTGATAATGAACGATTTAATAACAACACTGCTAGACTGCCCGAACCTGAGCCTACGCCTGCTTGATGACAAAACCGGTCGTTCGGTTAAAACCGTAAACCGGGATCAGCTACAAAAAATGCTGGTTGATCAACAGGTTAACTGTAATAAAGACTGTGGAAATATGAGCTGCCAAAATCGCTCTATTGATGACTAGGCACTGATTCAGTATCAACCTTAAACCACGGGATTGTGCTGCACAGCGTACCTCATTGTCGGAAATTTCTTTCCCTCAATCTTAAATACTACGCTTCACGCCTCGCCTTAACCGCAAGAGCCAGCTCTCTCAATAGTCCCTCGGTTTCATCCCAGGCAATACATGCATCGGTAATGCTCTGCCCATAAATCAGCTCATCTTTATTATCTACATTCTGTCGTCCAGCGACTAAATGACTTTCCAGCATAACCCCCATAATATTGCTATTACCGGCCCTAATCTGCCCAGCCACATCACCGCAAACCTCGATCTGGCGTGTATGGTCTTTTTCACTGTTGGCATGTGAGCAATCTATCATCAGGTGCGTATTTTGTCCGTTAGACTCAAGCTGCTGAGTTGCCCGGGCGACATTCGCCGCATCATAATTAGGGGTTTTACCACCACGCAAAATCATGTGGCAATCTTCATTACCCGTGGTTGAAAAAATAGCAGAATGCCCCTGCTTGGTGAGTGACATAAACACATGGGGTCTGGAGGCAGCCTGTATCGCATCCACCGCGACCTTCAAGCCTCCGTCCGTGGCATTTTTAAAACCCACCGGGCAGGAAAGACCGGATGCCAGTTCACGGTGTCCCTGACTTTCCGTAGTGCGCGCACCAATGGCGCCCCAGCTGACTAAATCGGAAATATACTGGGGACTGATTAAATCCAGGTATTCGGTGCCTGCGGGAATACCCATATCCGCAATGTCCAGCAACAGGCTTCGCGCCTGGCGCAGGCCATGGTTTATATTAAAACTGTCATCAAGATGCGGGTCATTAATTAAACCTTTCCAGCCAACCGTAGTACGGGGCTTTTCAAAATAAATACGCATGACGATACAAAGTTCATCCGCCAGTTCAGCCATTAATGGTTTGAGTAAATTCGCGTATTCACGCCCGGCTTTAGTATCGTGTATGGAACACGGCCCCACAATCACCAGCAGACGGTCACTCTCGCCCTGCAATATTTCATGTATTGCCTTACGCGCCGTGTGCACCGTATCCGATGCCGCATCAGTAATGGGAAACTCCCGATGGAGTTCCTCTGGAGGAATCACTTCCTGTAAGCCGGAAATACGTAGATCGTCGGTTTTATATTTCATCAACAATATTCTTGTTTAGATTATTCGAATTTCGCATTATATATTAATCTGAGTGATTAGATAACCAGCTTTGTAACTGACACAGATTGTTAAACTGGTGTTCGGGTTGTGGCTCATTTAAATCCCAGCTTTGCTTGAATCGCTTAATCCATGCCGCATCAATTCCCGCATTTCTGGCCCCCTGTATATCGTGCAACGGATGATCCCCCACATGCAACGTTTGTTGCGGGCTAACCCCGGTTTTTTGCATCGCACTGAAAAACATCGCCGGATCCGGTTTCGCCGCCTGCACATCAGCCGCAGAAATCTGGAAATCAAAATACTCCGCCAAACCGGTTTTACTTATATGCGCATTGCCATTTGTGAGGGCCGCCAACGTAAACTGTGACTTTAGCGATGCCAGTACCGGAATAACATCATCAAATAATGTGACCTTCTGACGCGCTTCATAAAATATATTAAATGCACTTTCAACCCATTCGTCAGTATCAGAAAACTCACTCGCCAGTTGTTTTAAATGTACCCGCCGGGCAGTGGATAAATCGTGAATTAATTTCGGTTGTGCCTGCATCAACTGCTTACGTTTTTCGCGCAGCTGATCGCTTGTATACACCTGAGTGATAGCCGGTTTGTGCAAGGCCAGCCAGCTATAAAGCGCTTGCTCGGCTTGATGAATCGTTGGCATACACGGCCACAACGTATCGTCTAAATCAAAGCAGATTAACTTGTACATTTTAAACTAGCATCAGGGTTTTGAGATAACCACATAAGCCGGAGAAGAAAATGATTTTTGAAACTCCTGTAACAACTCTCTCGCCTGATCTCGTTGAGAAAACTTTCCAATTCTGACATTGTATTTTGTGGCTCCGGAGCTGGAGACAAAACCACTGATAAAGGCATCAAACTGCTTAGCCGATAGTTTTTCTATAAACGCATTTGCATTTGTTTCACTAGAAAACATGCCTGCCTGTATTGAATAAATGCGTTCCCCGGTCCCGCCCAGTGAATTAACCTTCGCGGGATCATTCTTTGCCGTTTCAATCTTTGCCGTTTCAATCTTAGATGATCCTTCCTTTACGCCATCATTCTTCACTGCATCAGGTTTTACCGCACCGTTAGCTAACACGGGAGCTTTCTTATCCTGTTCTTTATTATTCTTCTTAACCGTTTGTTTTTTGGGAGTGGTTTTTTTATTAGTGATATTATTACTGGTGACTTTTTTTTCAGTCGTCTTTTTAACAGATTTACTGGTATTTTTATTAACCGCCTTTACTTCCGGCTTTTTATTTGGAGTTTTCTTATTCTCAGTTTTCTTACTGGCATTATTCTTAGCTGGTGATTTTTTGGCTTCTTCCTTCTTATTTATTTTTTTAACTTCATTTTTCTTTTCAGCCTTATTAACTTTGGAATTATCTTTTAGCGACTTATTACCCACAGGTGATACCAATGAAGCATCAGTCGCCGGTATTGCATTGGCTTCATCGTTCACTGCCAGTGGCGCATTTTCATTAGCAGAAAACAACTGTTTTGAACCCAGATAATAACCCGCTATAAATACAGCCACCACAACACCCGCCATCACCAGCCCTACTTTTTTTAGTTGCTCTTCATTAATGACAAATGCATTCATTTTTATTTAATTCCTTAATGTTTTATGTGCTATTTTCTACGTTTTTTTACACAATCAAAATTACGCTTAATTACTTTCGACACTCGAGGGACGTCAGGTATTTTTGCAGCTGTTTAAACAACGAAAGGTTGACCGCCGCCATCACCGAGCGCGGCGTTAATGTTTTTTTAAACACCGACTCCCCTGCAAAGGTTTTAGCATAGCCACCCGCCTCACTCAAAATTAACTGACCCGCTACATAATCCCAGAGTTTTTGCCCGCCGTGTATATAAATCTGGCTACGCCCTGCAGCCAGCCAGCACCAGTCTAACGCACCAGAACCAAAATTGCGCTGCGAAGCATAGGGATGCTCGCGGGATAAACAGACCCGCATTTCCGGCTTCAGGCGTTTAAAATCTATTTGCGCCGTACATTGATTCAAACTTTGCCTTTCGGTTTTACTCACTAAGGGCTGTCCATTTAACCAGGCACCCTCACCTTTAATGGCGCTAAAGGTTTCATTTCGATTGGGGTCGTAGATTACACCCAAAACCACTTCATTATTGATAACCAGTGCAATAGATACGGAAAAAACAGGGATACCGCTGGCAAAATTACTGGTGCCATCCAAAGGATCCAGCACCCATAAACCTTCCGTATCGCTATCAAGTTGCGCCTGCTGTTCAGCTTCCGTCATTTCCTCGCCCAGTACCGTGTACTCTGGCCAGTGCTGTTGCAAACTCAAAATCATGGCTTTTTGCATTTCAGAGTCCGCATCCGTTACCAGACTCCCATCCTGCTTAAAACGATAGGCCACCTGATTATAACGGGGCATAATTTGCTCAGTCGCATGTTGTTTAATGATTTGCTGCAGTTTATTTAGTATTTTTTTCATATAACATTTCTACGATTTAGTAAATAAGGCGATTGATTCCACATGCGCTGTGTGGGGAAACATATCCATCACACCCGCCGCTTCCAATGTATATCCATATTCGTGCACAAGGACATGAGTATCACGGGCCAGGGTTGCCGGATTACAGGAAACATATACAATACGTTTTGCATTTAATTTGCCAATATATTTAAGCATTTCCATGGCACCGGAGCGGGGTGGGTCGAGCAAAATTTTATCGTAGCTCTGACTAACGCCGGCCTTATTCAGCCAGATTTCACTGGAAATGTCCCTGGATAAATCCGCCGCATAAAATTCCACATTAGTGATATTATTACGCTGCGCATTTTCACGTGCTTTCACCACCATGCTTTGCGCGCCTTCAACCCCAACCACACTGGCACACTGTTTTGCCATCGCCAGTGTAAAATTGCCTAAGCCACAAAATAAATCCAGCACTTTATCTTCGCTATTCAGCGCTAACATTTGCAGCGCATGGCTAACCATCAACTGATTTATTTCACTGTTCACCTGAGTAAAATCATTCGGCTGAAATTCTATAGTCACCCCCTGCTCTTTTAAGGTGTAACTTAATGGCGAAGGATCTTGTGGCCACAACGCACTAACCGTATCCGGCCCGCCGGATTGCAGCATAATTTGCAGGTCATACTGTTTGGCAAATTCTGTGAGAGCCAATTTATCTTCATCACATAAATCTTCAAGGTGACGAAATACCAGGGCGGTTTTGCTGTCGTCTATAGCAACTTCAATTTGTGGAATCACCGAACGGGCTTTCATGGTAATCAGTAAATCCGATAAATCTTTAATGCGCAAACCCACCGATTCATGCAGTACCGGGCACTCTAATATATCGGCTAAAAATGAATTCCCCTTTTCACGAAACCCCACCAGTACCTTGTCTTTTTTAGGCACATACTTCACACCCAGGCGAGCCTTTTGCCGGTAATGTTTCAATGGTCCGCGCAAAGCTGGCAAAATATTTTTCGGCTGTATCTGCCCTAAATGCTGAAGCTGCTGCATCAGTGCATCCTGTTTGCTTTGTATCTGTGCTTCATGCTCCTGATGCTGCATGCTACATCCGCCACAAACCGTAAAATGCGCACAGATTGGCTCAACTCTTTGGGGTGAAGCTTTTAATATAGTTACTGCGCGAGCTTCATCAAATTTTTTACTCACACGGGTATACTTAAATTCAACGACTTCTCCCGCCAGTGCAAAGTCAACGAATACTACTTTGCCATTAACGTGGGCAACTCCCCGACCTTCGGGGCTTAATGATTCTATGGTGACTTCAACCAGTTCTTCCGGGAGGCGTTTTCGACGTGCTCTTTTTGACATATAAATAATTCTTTAAGCTTTGGTTCGTATTAATTCGAACAGGTTTAATTTGTTTTACTTTGATAACTAATAAAAAATAATGCTTACTTACAGATTTTAATAATAAACAATACCCTCCCTTTTAGAAAAGAAGAGGTCGGGGGAGATTTAAGTTTAAAAGATAAATCCCCTTAATCCCCTTTTTCAAAGGGGGAAACCACTTGTTCTTTTATTTGCTGCCATTGGCGCTTTCTTTTTCTTGAATCTTTTGCTTTTTACTATAGTGATTACAAAAAGTACACTAAGCCGGAAAAACCCCGGTAGACAAATACCGATCACCCCGGTCACAGATAATTGAAACAATCAGCGCATTTTCCACTTGCTCACTCAATTTTAATGCGGCGGCCACCGCACCACCGGATGAAATCCCACAGAAGATACCTTCTTCTGCCGCCAGCCGGCGAGTGATATCTTCCGCATTTTGTTGCCCAACATCAATCGTTATATCTACCTGGCTTTCATCAAAAATACCCGGTAAATATTCTTTTGGCCAACGTCGGATACCGGGAATTTTCGAACCTTCTTCCGGCTGCACCCCGACAACCTGAATAGCCGGATTTTGCTCTTTTAAATATCGTGAGGTTCCCATAATGGTACCGGTGGTGCCCATGGCGCTGACAAAGTGGGTGATCTGGCCTTTGGTATCCCGCCAGATTTCCGGGCCGGTGCCTTCATAGTGGGCAATGGGGTTATCCGGGTTATTAAATTGGTCTAATACAATTCCCTTGCCATCTCGCTGCATTTGCAGTGCAAGATCCCGGGCACCTTCCATGCTCTGTTGTTGAGATACACTGATAAGTTCTGCGCCATAGGCTTTCATACTGGCACGGCGCTCTTCACTCATGTTGTCAGGCATTATCAGCACCATCTTATAACCTTTAATGGCGGCAGCCATCGCCAGTGCAATGCCGGTATTACCACTGGTGGCTTCGATTAATGTATCGCCGGGTTTAATATCACCACGGGCCTCTGCCATTTTAATCATGCTCATCGCCGGACGATCTTTCACCGAACCCGCGGGGTTATTACCCTCCAGTTTAACCATAATAATATTATTATTGGGCACCAGTCGTTGCAGGCGTACTAGCGGGGTGTTTCCGACAAAATCTTCCAGGGTGGGAAATTCTTCAGGATGCATATTTAATGTCACTTTCAAAATAGTTTTTAATATAAAAGCTGGTAGAATCAGCTACATAATTATATAGATTCAGGGCGTTCAGAACATTATCACATATTTAGATAAAATCAGTGAGACGTTATAAATAACTAAATGAATCCAAAACTAACTAATTCGGGCTTGCTGTGCCACTACATACTGTATCTGGGCCTATTGTTTTTACCCCCTGGCCTGTTCGCTGCAGAAAACGACACCACTTTAGCCATGCTTGGCACCGAAGATATGTACTTCGAAGATCTGCCGGTTATTATTTCTGCCACCCGACTTTCCCAGCCACTTAATGAATCACCGGTTTCCACCACGGTCATTGACAGGCAAATGATTGATGCCTCTGGCGCACAAACCATTGCGGACATTTTACGGCTAGTACCCGGCTTCACCGTGGGTTATCTCAACGGGAACCGCCCGGTAGCAACCTATCATGGGCAAAGCTCACGTTTATCCAATCGCATTCAGCTGGTAATCGACGGGCGCTCGGTGTACCTGCCAACTCAGGCGGGGGTTTCGTGGTCAGATCTGGTGGTGACAATTGAGGACATCGAACGCCTTGAAGTCGTGCGTGGCCCAAACGCATCCACCTACGGAAACAATGCATTTTTGGCTGTTGTTAGCATTACCACCAAGCATGCTTCTGAAAACTCGGGACACTATATTAAAGGCACCACCGGGGCACATGATACGGCAGATGCATTTTATCGATTTGCAGGACAGAGCGAAGATCTTGATTATCGGTTGTCTGCGGGTACAAAAAATAACACTGGCACCGATTTATTAAATGATTTCACTGAAACCGATTACTTCAGCTATCGACTTGATTATCAGATAAATCTTGAAACCCAGCTTTATTATTCAGGCGGCCTACAGGACAGTGTCTATGGCGACGTTAAGGAAAATAACTCAGATCAGGATAATGACGTTGATGTAAGCACAGCTTTTCAACACCTGAGACTTGAGCATAGTTTTGATAACGGTAGTAGTTTAGCGATTCAATATTTTTACAATTACACTAAAAGCTATTCCGTCGAACCTGAGGTAACAATTTCTCTATCTGGCTTAAACCCTGTTTTAGCTGATATTGATGATTTTGGATTTATCCAGGTAATCGATTTAGAATCAGAGCGCCATGACCTGGAAGTCTCTTACTTTTATGACCCCACCGATTCCCTGCGCCTGGTTTCAGGCGCAAGCATTCGGTCAGATAAAGCAACTTCAAACAACCTCCTTGATCCTGACACGGATAACAGCCTTACACTTTACCGTTTCTTTACCCACGGGGAATACACACTGACCGATAATTTTTTAGTCAATGCGGGCTTAATGCTTGAAAATAATAAAATCTCAGGCACGGATATCGCACCGAGACTGGCTTTTATTTATCATGCAAACGATCAACATTCTTTTCGATTAAGCGCATCGAGAGCAACCCGCACACCAACTAATTTTGAAGAAAATGGCTATTACGCCCTGCAACAACAATTAACTCAAAATAATGGCCAGCCATTGAACAACCCGCCAGTGGAAACTGCACTTGGCGGCGATATTTTAATTGATACGTTTATCTTCACCAGCGGCGGTGTTCATTCTGAGGAAATAACCTCTTTCGAACTCGGTTGGATGACTCACCTGTTAGATAACAGACTAATTCTGGATGTTAAACTTTTCTACGATGAGACAAACGGACTTATTGAAAATATAAACTTTAATGGCAGCGTGCCTGGCGAAAATATCGATGATCTCTTTGGACCAACTAACCCTTCTAATGGAGCGAATGATATCGCAAATGCCGCAGGCACTCAGGCTCAGGGAGTTGAACTTTACACTGATTACAGCATTTCAGATGACTGGCGCTTATATGCTTACTATGCGTATATAAAATTAACTGCAGAAATTATCAACAATGATTTAAGTGCTAAAGAACAGATTTCCATCATAGGACGGCTAGAAGAATCCACCCCCAGGCACAGTGTTGGCAGTATGCTAATGAAACAATGGCCAAATAATTTAAACACCAGTTTATCTATTTATTATGTAAGTGATATGGACTGGTTGGATAGAACCCATAGCCGCACAGACCCAAGCTTATCATACAGAGATCGCTCAGCAGAGGCCTATACAAAAATTGATTTCAGTATTCGTAAAACACATAAAACAGCTGGTGGACAGGTTGACTACTCACTGATATTTCAAAATATTGGCAGCACCCACCATGATTACACCCGTACAAATTACATTGAGCCGACTAAACAAACCATTGATGCCCCCGGTAGCGAGCAGGACCCACGTGTCTATTTTGAAATTGCATTCAGTTTTTTTTAATTAAATAACAGTAAGCTTAACATAACACAAACCCAAATTTTATAACTGGAAGAGAATTTTACAGGGAACTAAACCGGTAATGCCCACAGCAAACAACATCGTCAACGCACAGCAAAGTGGCTTACGACCATTAGCATTAGTTGTGCCTGTTGTTTTTATATTAATATTTACTCTGTGCCCATTTATTTTTTCAACCTCACTACACGCGGAACCTGCTGACAAAAAAATTCTTATTGTTTCTAAGAAAACCCAGGGCTACAGCCTGCAACTTATAGATAATTTACAGAACAGCTTAATTGCCGGCGGCTATCAGAGCCAGAGATTAATACTCACATCCGAAAATAAAATCGGTGCGTTGGAATTATTAAAGATAAAAAAACAGGATTTAGTAATTTCAATAGGCAGCCAGTCAACTCAATTATTATTAGACGAAAAAATCGAAACGCCGATATTAAGCGCCCTTATACCACGCCACATTTATCTTTCATTGAAAAAATCTCACCCTGATAAGAAAAACTGGAGCAGCCTGCTAATTAACCAGCCCATAGACAGACAGTTCCATTTAATTACCGCCATACTAGGCAAACACAAAGACACGGCCGTTTTACTCGGGCCATATACTAAAGACCTGAATAAAAAACTGAACAAGGCCTCAGACAAAGCCTCCCATAAAATAAATATAAAAGAAATTAAAAGCTCCGATCAGCTTACAGGATCTCTCGATTCTCTGAACCATTCTGTGGATGTTTTACTTACCCTGCCCGACCCGGTGGTATATAACAAAAACACTATTCGTGAAATCTTATTATCTGCCTACCGAAATAAGTTACCCATTATTGGTTTTTCCCGCTCCTATGTTAAGGCCGGTGCGATTGCTGCTATTTATTCTAAACCTGAACAAATCAGCCATCAGATAAATAACATAGTAAACGATTACTTTAAAACCAACAGGTTTCAAAATAAAAAGTACTATCCTGCAGAATTTTCAGTTGCATTAAATAAAAATATAGCTCGCTCTCTGGGCATTAAACTGGCTTCTGAAAACGCTATTATTGAGCAGATAAAAAAGACTGAGAAGAATTAAATGAGAAACTGGGGAATCAACAAGCGAGTTATGTTTTTAGCATTGTTACCCACACTGCTAATTACTTTATCACTGGCTAGCTATTTTAGTTTAAACCGCTACGCATATATTGAAGATACGCTACACCTTAAAGGACAACTTATAGCTAACAACCTTTCCCCGGCCAGTGAGTATGGTGTTTTCACTGGAAATCTAAGCATTTTGGAAAACCTGATAAATAACACCCTTCAGGAAAATGACATTACCAATATTACAATCAATAATAAACACAATGAACCTCTAATTAGTCGTACACGAAAAATCCATACCCCGGACACAATATTACCCATATTTATTTCACCAAAAGAATTTAAATACACCAGTAGCATCATAGAAAGCAATGTTGTTATTTCAGATTACGATGAGCTTTATACTGGCAATGAAGAAATATTTTCCAATCCAAATATTCTGGGCTATGTACATGTCACACTAAACAACCAGTCAACTCAGGTTCAACAGCTTGACAGTTTAATAAAAGGTTTTTTAATTACTTTTATAGGATTATTTATTACCGTATTTTTAGCCATCAGCATTAGTCAAAGTGTTGTTAGACCGATTCAGCGCCTAACTGATGCCGTTAAAAAAATTGCGCAGGGCGAACTAAATACCCGCATCGATATTGATAGTGGTGGTGAAATTGGCTCCCTTGAAGAAGGTGTAAATAAAATGGCTAGCGAAATGCAACTTATCCGTACTGACCTACAAAGCCAGGTTGCAAATGCCACCGCTGATTTAAAGAAAACCCTTGAAGAATTAGAAATTCAAAATATTGAAATTGATCTGGCTCGTAATCAGGCCATTTCAGCCAGCAAAATAAAATCAGAATTTCTTGCAAATATGAGCCACGAAATTCGCACTCCAATGAACGGGGTAATTGGTTTTACCGAACTACTTGGCAAGACTGTTTTAACCGATGAACAGGATGATTATGTCAATACCATCCGCAGTTCAGCAAGTAACCTGCTTACCATTATTAATGACATCCTGGATTTTTCAAAAATTGAATCTGGCAAACTGAATATTGAAAAAATTAATTTTAGTTTAGATGATGTTATGGATGAAATCATCACCATGTTTGCCCCCATGGCATACCAGAAAAATATCGAGTTAATATATCATCCGTCAGTAAATCTGCCAGAGAGTATTGTTGGCGACCCTTCTCGAATCAGGCAAATACTTATCAATCTGATCAGCAACGCTGTGAAATTCACACAAAGTGGTCATGTGATTATTCGCATTTTACTTGAAACCCTGCCTAATAAAGATGAACTGATTCGCTTCACAGTGACTGACACTGGCATGGGTATGAATGAAATAAGCAAACAGCGATTATTCACCGCATTCACCCAGGCTGATACATCTATCAGTCGCAATTTTGGCGGCACCGGTTTGGGGCTGGTAATTTCACGTAAACTTGCAGAACTGATGGAGGGTGAAATTGGTTTTGAAAGCAACCTGAATAAAGGCTCCATCTTCTGGTTTACTGTCCCACTTATGTCTGATCAGAAACAATCTGCAACACCTGAAGAAAAAACTAATTTAAAAGTCATTTTATTTGAATCCATTGATCAGAACAGAATTGCCAGCCGATCCATATTAAATAGCCTGGGAGTTGAAACCGTTGAAACGGGTCGGTTAGACAAACTCCCTCAGCTGATTGCTGATGATGCTGAACAAAGCAGTTCAGAGATTAAAATCTCCGGCATTGTTGCAGGTGTAAGTCGAAGTAATATCAAAAACAACTACATGCTCAACAATCTTGCTAAAATACTACATGAGACCGGATTACCCTACATTACATTAGCCAGTGTCTTTGATGTTAATGACGCAAAAAATTTAAGCCAGGCCGGACTGAAGAATATAATTTATCGCTGCTCAAGAACCAGTTTACTTAAGAATCAAATATTCTCCACATTTAGTACTCGCATGGAAGATATTCATATGGCTTCTGCAACCATCACAACTAATATTATTGATAAAAAACTGTTATCTCACATTAAGGTATTGCTTGTTGATGACAATATAATAAATCTGAAACTGGCAAAAACGTTATTAGAAATGCAAAATATTCAGGTATTCACCGCAGAAGATGGACAACAGGCAGTAGATCAAGCCGCCAGACAGTACTTCGATTTAATACTGATGGATTTACACATGCCCAAGTTAAATGGTTTTGCTGCTGCAAAAAACATACGAAGTACAGATAACCCCTGTAGTAAAACAATTATTGTCGCCTTAACCGCAAATGCAATGCCAGAGGAGCAGTTACAGGTTTTTGACTCAGGCATGAATGACATTTTGCTCAAACCAATTACAGAACAACAATTACTTGATGTTTTTACACGCTGGATTGACCTGGAAAAAAAGACTGCTGAAGGAGATGATTATAATAAAGATGATGCCCAAAATACGTCGACACTGAACTCACCAGAACTGAATAATCCTGAAAAAAATATTTTTGATAAAGAGTTAGGCGTAAAATTAGCCGGTGGAAATGAACAACTTGCAGACGAACTTTTTCCAATGCTAATCAGTGAGCTACCCACCCACAGGGAAAATTTATTATGTGCCCAGAAAGAAGGTAGTGCCGAAGATTTAAAAAAACACATTCATAAACTGCATGGCGGTACAAAGTACTGTGGCGTACCCAATTTATTAGCCACCACAGCCAATTTTGAAAATATAATTGATTTAAAAGAACAGGACAATTTCAGCAGCGGGCTTGAATCTGTTATCAAGGCAATTGATGAGTTACTTGCATATTACAAACAAAATTTTCAAGCCTAAAGCCTTTACATGGTTAACCGTATAGAGCATTACTGAATGGCACTAACCAGAAATACTTAACGCGCACCCAGCATGAGCTTCTTCATTTTACTCACTGCTACCGGCAAGCCACAAAAAATAGACTCCGCAATAATCGCGTGTCCAATATTTAACTCTTTTATATGGGGAATCGAAGCAATGGCCTGAACATTATGATAATGAAGGCCATGGCCTGCATTTACCTGTAACCCGAGATCGTGCGCAATTTCAACAGCTTCATTTATTTTTTTCAGCTCTTTCAATGCATCATCATTATTTAGTGCATCCGCAAAGTGCCCCGTATGTATTTCTATTACCGGCGCACCACAGCGTTTTGCTGCTTCTATCTGACTTAAATCCGCATCAATAAATAATGAAACACGCACATCAGAATCAGCTAGCTGTATACAGGCATCTTTTATTCGGGCTTCCTGGCTCACCACATCCAGCCCACCCTCAGTGGTTAACTCCTCTCGACTCTCAGGGACCAGGCAACAGTCACCAGGTTGAATTTTTTCAGCAAATGCGATCATTTCATCAGTTACTGCCATCTCCAGATTCATATGGGTTAACAATGAATGTTTAAGTATCTCCACATCATGCTCCTGTATATGCCGACGATCTTCGCGCAAATGAAGCGTAATTGAATCCGCTCCCGCCTGCTCAGCCTGCAATGCAGCGTATACCGGATTTGGATAACGGGTTCCCCTTGCCTGCCTTAGGGTAGCTACATGATCAATATTTACACCGAGTAAAATTGTGTTTGAGTCTGGCATTACAATGTCCTGTTTTAGATTTAAAGCGTATTTTATTAGAAATTCTCACATCTTTAAATAGCACCTTGACTCAAACCCGGCATAAAACTCAATTATGGAACTCCTGTGGGTTCTCTGCTATTGTATTTTTTAATCATAAAAACAATGAAATCAGGAACCAGCAGGTGTTAAAGCAAAAAATTTTTAGATATGGTCTGGGGCTACTTATAACCTTTGTCCTCATTGCCCATGCCAGTGGACTAATGCCGCTACGCTTTGTTAACACCCTGGAAAACCTGTCCTATGATTTTCGCCTGCAACTTTCACTTCCATCGCAGGTCGATAAAAAAGTTATAATCGTCGATATTGATGAGAAAAGCCTTACCAACATTGGACAGTGGCCCTGGGAAAGAAATGTACTGGCTAATATTGTTGATAATCTTTTTGACTATTACGAAATCAATGTGCTCGGCTTTGATATTTTGTTTGCTGAGAAAGATGAAGATCCCGCAGATAAAATTTTATCACAGCTTGCCAACAGTCCTGTTTCGAGCAGCGAAGACTTTCAGCGCATTATCCATAAAAATCAAAATTTAATGCATCGTGATGAAACCCTGGCCAAAACACTCGCCAACCGAAAAACCATACTAGGGGTTGTCTTTAATCATCAGGATAAGGAATTTTCCAAAGGTAAACTCCCACCATCAATCCCCCAGTTCACAGCCGAAATAATTAACTCTTTTGCTTTTATAAATGCGACAGGATATACCGCCAATATCGAAACATTACAGAACGATGCAAGTGCTGGTGGCTTTTTTGATAATCCGCTAATTGATGAAGATGGTGTTTTTAGACGAGTCCCCTTATTACAGTCTTACAATAATAAAGTTTACCCATCATTAGCTTTACAAATTGCCCGTGCCTCGTTACAGAATAATACGATTAAACTGGGCTACAGTGCAGACGAAAGCAACGAAGATATAAAATCTCTGGAATGGGTTTATGTCGGAGAAATTGCCGTTCCCGTTGATGAACATTCCGCAGTCATGGTGCCGTACATAGGATCGCAAAAAACCTTTACCTATATTTCTGCAATTGATATTTTAAATAAATCTGCGCCGCATAACTTACTCAACAACAAAATTGTAATTTTTGGCACCAGCGCAGCTGGCCTGCTCGACCTCAGGACCACTCCACTTGAATCAACCTACCCAGGGGTTGAAGTTCATGCCAATATTATTCAGGGCATATTAGACCAGAGCATTAAACACAAACCAGAATATATGATTGGTTTTGAAATACTTCTGTTATTTCTACTCGGCATAACTCTAACCATTATTCTTCCCATGCTATCGCCCCTATGGAGCACCATCAGCGCTATATTATCCATTTGCATAATATTGTTGCTAGATAATTACGCCTGGAATCAGTTAATGGTCATTATGCCAATTGCCTCACCTCTTATTCTTATTGTATTACTTTATATAATGAATATGTCCTATGGCTTTTTTGTCGAGTCACGGGGTAAACGTCAGTTAACGTATTTATTCGGCCAGTATGTTCCACCAGATCTGGTTAATGAAATGAGTCGCAATTTAAAAGAAATAAACCTTGATGGTGAAATTAGAAACATGAGTGTACTGTTCACTGATGTACGTGGTTTTACCAGCATTTCTGAAAACATGGAACCCAGGGAACTCACCACATTTATAAATGCCTTTCTTACACCTCTCACTGAAGTTATTCATAAAAATCGTGGCACTATTGATAAATATATGGGTGACGCCATTATGGCTTTCTGGGGTGCACCACTTAAAGATCCACAGCACGGCAGAAATGCGCTGGTTGCAGGTTTAGATATGCTAAAGGCAATTAAAAAATTGAATAAAGATTTTGCGGCAAAAGGTCAGCCCGAAATAAAAATTGGTATAGGCGTCAATACCGGCGAAATGAATGTTGGTAATAAAGGCTCAGAATTTCGCGTTGATTATACAGTGCTCGGTGATGCGGTTAATTTAGGTTCACGCCTGGAAGGTTTAACTAAAAATTATGGTGTAGATTTTATCGTTAATGAATCGACACGACATGAAGTACCCGAGTTTGAATACCGCATGCTTGATATTGTAAAAGTTAAAGGCAAAAACAAGCCGGTAACCATTTTTGAACCCATAGATTTTATAGAAAATGTTGATAAATCTACGCGTAAATATATTAAAGATTTTCACCACGCACTGAAACTTTACCAACAACAAAACTGGGACAGTGCAGAGCAGGCTATTTTTCATTTAAGTCAGCACGAACCGAACCGTATGATTTATAAAATTTACCTGGATCGTATCGCTTATTTCCGTACAAACCCACCGGGTGATAACTGGGATGGCGTGTTTACCCATACTAGCAAATAATTTAAATCTGTATTATTTCTGGTTTTATTTCATTAACCCAAACGGGTTAGCAAATCTAAAATTTTTACTTCACACTCATCTCAGCAGTGGATATATATCAAAATTTTGGAAATAAAAGCAAAAAAACCATTAACCCCCTAAACTGACTGTGATAAATTTCACAGATATTTTAGCCTTCTCTTTGTACGATTCACAATACACAGAAGGCCATTAGAAAATAAATCTGGTTAATGAAAGAACGCAACTCACAATATGATGTATCAAACACTATAAAAGTCACCGACAGTCAGGCGGTTTGTGATGCGGTGTGTGATATATTTCACAGCTGCTATCTGGCGACCGATGACAGCCGTATTCGTCAGGCATTTGAAGATTTTGATAATTTATTTGAAGGTCACTTCAATGGTTTTAATGCCTGCGACACATACTATCATGACAAACAGCACACGCTGGATATGACACTGGCGGTTGCCCGATTAATTGATGGGCACGAAAGACAGAGTGACCGGGTACATACCTTCGGTGCAAAGCTCACAACATTAACAGTTATTACTGCCCTGTTTCATGATTCTGGTTACATTCGTAAAACCAATGATCAAAAATTTTATAACGGGGCCCAATACACACCTATTCATGTTTCTCGTAGTGCAACTTTTTTAAGTAATTACCTGCACATGATAGGCATGCCGGAATTTGCAGACATTTCAGCTAATATGGTGCATTACACCGGTTATGAAGTTTCACCGAGTGATATAATACTTCCTGATGAAAAATTACATCTACTAGGTTATATGCTGGGCACAGCAGATCTAATTGCACAAATGTCTGATCGTTGCTACCTGGAAAAATGTAAGGATAGACTATTCCCGGAATTTGAACTTGGTGGCATGACAACGACCCGGGATAAAAAAGGTAATTCGATTATTCTTTTTGAATCTGCGGATGACCTGTTAGCCAAAACACCAACTTTTTATAATGCTGAAGTTAAAAATCGTTTAAACATTTTATTTAAGCAGGTTTATAAATATGCGGAAGCCCACTTTGGTGAAGACAATCTATACCTGGAATATTTAGATAAAAACATTAATCATATTGAATCTCTCATTGCTTCAAACTCACTCGATACACTGAGCAGACTGCCTCCAGAAAATGCCAGTGCCAGGCAATATATTAAATCACTTTAAGCACTATTGTTAATTTTGATTTAAATTCCCCACTTAATTACGCCCAACATTACACAGTAATTCATAAGCTATGGTTTGTGCACTTGCTGCAACCTCATCAACCGATATCTGTTGACCCCAGCATTCAACCACATCACCACAATGTGTTTTCATACCCCGTAAATCAACCGCAATTGAATCCATGGATACACGCCCAATTAAATTACATCGCTGACCGTTGACCGCCACTGGCGCACCAACAGCATGCCGAGGGTAACCGTCTCCATAACCAATATTTACGATGCCCACGGGCATATTTTCCGGACACAGCCAGGCATCACCGTAACCTACGCTCTGACCTTTTTTCATTTGATTAATTGCAATGAGTTCTGCACGTAAACTCATTACTGGCTTTAACTTTAATTCAGCAGCGCTTTTATCGGCAAAGGGTGATGAACCATATAACATGATGCCGGGACGAACCCAGTCTTCATCGGCTAATAAACCTGCAATGATTGCCGCTGAGTTTGCTGCACTGCTATCGGTTTTAGAATTATTTTTATAACTTGCGGTTAAATTTGAAAAGCGTTCAATTTGCAACTGATTAGACGGATGCGCAGGTTCATCCGCATTGGCAAAATGCATCATTAAACCGATATTACTGATGGCAGGATTGAGTCTTAGTTGCTGATATGCACCGTCCACATCTTCCAGCTGAAATCCTAAACGCCCCATGCCGGTATTGTTTTTTAGCCAGATATCAATTGCAGTAGTAGATTGTTTTTTCTCAAGCAAATCGATTTGCCACTGCTGACTGATTGCCGGGCGTAAGTCATATTGATAAATTAAATCGAGTTGCGATGCATTTAAAAAACCCTGAAAAACCGTCAGCGGTTTTTTAATGCCATGCTCGCGCAATGCAATGGCCTCTGCAATCTGTGCCACCGCAAAACCATCGGCATCGGTTAAAGCATCTGCAACGCGTAACAAACCATGGCCATAGGCATTAGCTTTAATGACCGGCATAATTTTGCTACTAGCTGAAAATTTTTTTACCTGCTTAAAATTATGCTGCACAGCTGACAGATCAATTGAAACCCTTGCTGCGCGATGCCTTTGCCCTGAAAGATGACCTGGAAGAAGCCCCATAGAAAAGTTTATTCAAAGCCCGCTGACGAATACATTTCAGGACTGTAATTTTCAAACTTGGTGAACTGCCCTAAAAAAGTTAAACGGGTGGTCCCAATGGGCCCGTTACGTTGCTTGCCCACAATAATTTCGGCAATGCCTTTATCGGTGGTATCTTCGTTATACACTTCGTCGCGATAAATAAATACAATTACATCTGCATCCTGCTCAATCGCTCCAGATTCTCGCAAATCGGACATAACCGGACGTTTATTGGGGCGTTGCTCCAGACTCCGGTTAAGCTGAGACAGGGCAATCACCGGCACTTCCAGTTCTTTGGCCAACGCCTTTAAGCCCCGGGAAATTTCCGATATTTCATTGGTACGATTTTCAGAGGAGCCAGCCACCTGCATTAGCTGCAGGTAATCGATAACGATCAGGCCCAGCCCGTGCTCACGCTTTAAGCGCCGCGCGCGGGCGCGTAAATCTGTGGGGGATAATGCCGGGGTATCATCAATAAATACCTTGGCTTCAGACAGTAAAGACACCGCAGAAGTAATACGCGGCCAGTCTTCATCGTTAAGCTGACCAGTGCGTAGACGATGCTGATCGATGCGCCCCATGGAAGAAATCATCCGCATCGCCAGTGATTCGGCGGGCATTTCCATACTGAAAATTGCAACCGATGTGCCCTGGGCGATGGCGGCGTTTTCCGCAATATTCATGGAGAAGGTCGTTTTACCCATGGAGGGACGCCCCGCCACAATAACTAAATCCCCTTTTTGCAGGCCACTGGTTTGTTCATCAAAATCTTTAAAACCGGTGGTAACACCGGTGAGAGTGCCCTCCTGCTCAAACAATTTATCAATTTGTTCGACGGTGGAGGTCAGTAATTGCTTGATACCCTTAAAGCCGGTATTGGCGCGGTTGCCCTGTTCAGCAATGGTGAAAACCTGGCGTTCTGCCTCGTCCAGCAATTCTTTGCTGTCCCGCCCCTCCGGGTTAAATGCACTGCCCGCAATATCGGTGCCGACCTCAATGAGCTGACGAAACACCGAGCGTTCATGGACAATATCCGCATAGGCGCGGATATTCGCGGCGCTTGGGGTATCCTTTGCCAGCTGCCCCAGATAGGCCAGCCCACCCGCATCTTCCAGCTCATGGGTTTTGGAAAGCTCATCCGACAGGGTCACCACATCAAAGGGTTTATCTGCCGCTTCCAGTTTGGCAATGCTGCGGAAAATAAGGCGATGATCGTGACGGTAAAAATCTTCTTCCGTAATGCGATCAGCAATCTGCTCCCACGCCCGCTTATCCAGCATAAGCCCACCCAGCACAGCCTGTTCACCCTCAATAGAGTGAGGGGGTACTTTCAGATTTTGGGTCGGGGCATCAGCAACCTGATAGTTGTTGCTGGTTGGATAAGTCAGTGATTCGGGCATAATATTCGTACAGTCTGAATGGTAGATTAGTTTGCCTTTTCAGAGGCAGGACTGCAATCGAAATTAAACAAAATATGCATATTATTTATGTCATTTCAACCAGCAATCGCCACAACATCTGGACAAATTTATACCTTAATCGCCAGCTTTAAAAGAAAACGCGAATGAACGCAAATACACGCAAATAAAACACAAATGGATTTCATATGACGATGACACAAACCACCACCTCATTCCCACGCAGGAGCGTGGGAACTAGTTATTTCACTGCACCCATCAATTTACTGCTAATACAAAACCAGATCACATAGAAAAAAGTAAAAATGGCTGCAAATATTTTTTTGTCCCTGCGCTACACAGCTGCATAGCCTTTTATTTACGTTCATTTGCGGTTATTAGCGTTCATTTGCGTTAGTCTTTTGGTTTTTTCTTAGTTTATAATAAACAGCTCACTTGCAACTGATTATGAAAATGCCAAACTTAGAAACCGACCCCACTATCCAGCTCGCCATCGACCTGATTTCACGCCCCTCGGTCACCCCCGACGATGAAGGTTGTCAGCCTCTATTGATTGAACGACTGCAAAAGCTGGGGTTTGACATTGAAAAGCTACGCTTTGCGGATGTGGATAATTTCTGGGCACGAAAGAACACCTCCGGCCCGCTACTGGTATTTGCTGGCCATACGGACGTTGTACCCACCGGACCTATTGAAAAGTGGGATGTTCACCCGTTTAAACCGAAAATTATTGACGGGGTATTATACGGCCGCGGTGCGGCTGACATGAAAGGCAGCCTGGCCAGCATGGTCACCGCCTGTGAAAACTTTATTAACGCGCACCCGGATCACAAGGGTTCTATCGGCTTTTTAATCACCAGCGATGAGGAAGGCCCGTCAATAAATGGCACGGTTAAAGTGATTGAGCACCTTGAGGCGCGTAATGAAAAGATCGATATGTGTCTGGTAGGTGAGCCTTCCAGCACAGATAAACTGGGAGATGTGGTGAAAAATGGCCGCCGCGGATCTTTATCCGGCAATCTGACCATACTCGGCAAACAGGGGCATGTGGCTTACCCACATCTGGCGGAAAATCCTATTCATACTTCTGCACCCGCGCTGGCAGAGCTGACAGATGAGCAATGGGATCAGGGTAATGATTTTTTCCCTGCCACCAGTTTTCAGATATCCAATATAAATTCCGGCACCGGTGCAAACAACGTCATACCCGGCGAATGCAAAATTATGTTTAATTTGCGCTTTTCAACAGAAGTGACCGAAGCTCAGTTGAAACAACGGGTCGAAGCCATTTTAAATAAGTATAATTTAAATTATGAAATCGAGTGGGTATTATCCGGGCAACCTTTTTTAACCCCCGCAGGTGAACTGCTCGAGGCTACCTGTAAAGCCATTAAAGATATCTGCGGATACGACACACAACTATCCACCGCCGGTGGCACTTCTGATGGCCGGTTTATTGCCCCCACTGGTGCACAGGTTTTAGAGCTCGGGCCACTCAATGCTACTATTCACCAACTAAATGAAAATGTAAAAGCTGAAGATTTAATAACCCTGTCAAAAATATATCAGCGAATGATGGAACATCTACTATTATAATAATTATGTATTGCAGACTTAACCGGGGCGTCACTGTTGAACCTATAACTCACAATACCCATACCTGCGAAGCAGGTCTCCAGTATTTGCGGATATTAGTAATCCCCTTAAAGTACTGGCCTTTTAAATCGCCGGCATGAAAAAATATAGTAATTTAAAATATAATAAAAAATGAAATATAAGGGCCCATAAAAATGAATCGCGAAAAAGTTGTCTTTAGTTTTTTTATGATACTGGCACTCACCCTCAATTTTGGATTTTTTACCGGTGAAGTCGACAATCCCAGCCACCACAATGTTTACGAATTGTTTGCGGTCATTGTTGTTAATTTAATTGCCACCGTACTTAAATTTGGCGACCGCTCACAAATGGGTGCCATGTTACTGGCCACCAGCCTGGTTGCCCTGGTACAGTTATTTTCAGCCTCCATTGTCTGGGCATATGTGGTAAACATTCAGGGCCATCCCATGACCGCCGGTACTATGTCGACCATTATTTCCCTAAGTGGCGGTGCGATGATTGCCAACTTTATTTCCGTCATATTGCTTATCATTGAAACTTCAATGATGCGTCACTAGTATTGCGTAAATAAATTATGTCACTGGTGACATCACTCATTATGCGCCAGATGCGCATCCCCATTATTATTTTAATCATGGGTTATGCCATCTCTATTTTGGGCATGGTTGTCTCCCCCGGCATTGATGATCAGGGCAACCCCTGGCACATGAGTTTTTTTGATGCCTTCTATTTTGTGAGTTTCACCGCCACCACCATTGGCTTTGGCGAAATACCCTACACTCTTACTAATGCACAACGCACCTGGGCGCTCATTACAATTTATTTAACCGTTGTTGCGTGGTTTTATTCACTCGGAAAAATCATCTCATTAGTGCAGGACCCACTGTTTCGCGAAGCCCTTAAAGAACGCTTGTTTACCCAGCAACTCGAACGTATACCCGACACCTTTATTTTAATTTGCGGCTTCGGCGAAACCGGTCATGCACTGGCCAAGGCCTTAACCGAAAGGAATATTCACACGGTCGTTATCGATGAGAGTAGCCGTATTATTCAAACCCTGCCGCTGGAAGATTTCCCACTGCTTATCCCCGGCTTTAAAGGTGATGCCCGTGACCCGGAACATTTAATTCGAGCAGGTTTACAAAATAAAAAATGCGCGGCCATAATTGCAGTCACCGCATCCGATGAAACCAATTTAAAAATTGCTGTAACTAGTAAATTACTACATCCAGAAATTTGTGTAGTCTGTCGCTCCGAGTTAGAAGAATTTGAAAGTAATATGTTTTCCTTCGGCACCGATTTTGTTGTTAACCCGTTTGAAACTTTCGCCAATATTTTTGCCATGGCCATGCACTCCCCCGCCTTACATTTATTATACGACTGGTTAACCGGCGTACCCGACACCGACCTGAGCAACCCGGTTTATGTAAAAGACGGCCACTGGATTATTTGTGGTTTTGGGCGCTTTGGCAGCGAGTTATACAGACAACTTTTAAAAAGCAATGTGCAGGTTACAATTATCGACCCGTCCGAGGCAAAGCGCGAGATTTTTCTTAACCGACCAGAAAATAAAAATAATGATTTTATTATTGGCACCGGTTTTGATGCGCACACATTAACCATTGCGGGTGTCACTAAAGCGGTTGGTTTGGTTTCTGGAACCGATAATGATTCTAACAATTTATCTATCATTATGACCGCACGGGAACTTAACCCGGAGCTTTTTATTGTTGCGCGACACAATAAAAAATCTAATGAAAAATTATTTGCAGCCACCCGTGCAAATTTAATAATGCAGCCCAGTGAAATTATCGCGAGAAAAATCCGCACTTTACTCGTCTCACCGCTAATGATTTCATTTTTAAATAAAGCCAGAAATCAGGATGCTTCATGGGCCAATGTAACCATTAGCCGAATTATGGGTGCAATGGGCGAATCAGTGCCCAATATCTGGACACTACATGTTAATGAAAAAGAAGCCCGTGCACTTTGTCAGGTGTTGCGTCTCGGACGGGTGCTTAGGGTCGGTAACTTATTACAGAATCCACGCCAGAAAGAACACCAGATCGCCGCAGTTCCTTTAATGCTTAAGCGCAATCAAAAATTTTTACTGATGCCGACAAATGACATTGCGATTAAATCCGGTGATCAGATTTTATTCTGCGGCACCCCAGGTGCCCACCGCAGCATGACATGGTCACAAAATGATATCCATAGTTTAAATTACATAATGACCTATGAGGACGCACCTGACTCATTTATCTGGCGCAAATTTCACCAGTTTATAAAACGCAATGAACGTCGTCACCGCCCCCGCCAAAAACGACACCTGATGAAATAAGTCACCTGTCCCTATCAGATTATCTTCCAAACAATGTCTTTTGAAACCTGTACCGTTGACTGTTATACTTCAGCCCAAATTGTCCCCGTAGCTCAGCAGGATAGAGCCACCGCCTCCTAAGCGGTAGGTCGGACGTTCGAATCGTCTCGGGGACGCCAATTTAAAACCAGTAACCTGCTTAACTAAATAAGAGTAAATATCATGTCAGATAAAATATGCCTGGACACCAACCACGGAAAAATCATCATTGAATTAAATACGGACAAAGCACCGATTTCTGCAGAAAACTTTTTAACCTATGTAAAAGAAGAATTTTTTAATAACACAATATTTCATCGCGTAATTCCCGGATTTATGATTCAGGGCGGTGGCTTTACAGAAGACATGCAACAAAAGCCTACCAATGCAAATATTAAAAACGAAGCCGACAATGGCCTGCCCAATAAGCGTGGCTCACTGGCTATGGCCCGCACGCCGGACCCTGATTCAGCCAGCTCACAATTTTTTATTAACCTGAAAGACAATGACTTTTTAAATTACACAGCCCCCACTTCACAGGGCTGGGGCTATGCGGTCTTTGGCGAAGTAACTGAAGGCATGGATATCGTTGATAGCATTGCACAGGTTGCCACCGGTAACAATATGGGCCACGGTGATGTACCAGTTGAAGCCGTTATTATTAACAGCGCAACACTGGTTTAAGCACAACAATGGCCAAACATTTATTTATATCTGATTTACACCTGGCACCGGAACGCCCGGATATTATCCAGCTGTTTATAGAGTTTTTAAATAACCAGGCAGCGCAGGCCGAGTCACTTTATATCCTCGGTGACCTGGTTGAATACTGGTTAGGCGACGATGATAACGCCCTCGGTTTAAGCCAGGCATTTGATGCCATGAAACAGCAGGCGGATAAAGGTCTGAAGATATACTTAATGCATGGCAATCGCGACTTTTTAATGGGTGAAAAGCTTGCGGCCCGTTGTGGTTGCACGCTCATTCAAGAACCCTATATCGCCAGTTTCGACGACACTCCCGTACTGCTATTGCACGGGGACGTGTTGTGTACCGATGATGTGCGTTATCAGGAATTACGGCTAATGCTCAGAAACCCGGCCTGGCAGGCAGACTTTTTAAGCAAATCGATTGCTGAACGTGAACAGATGGCACTGGCCCTGCGCAAACAAAGTCAGGAAGAAACCCAGCTTAAAAGCAGCGATATCATGGATGTTAATGCGGATGCGGTTAATGAGGCATTTACCCAGAATAACGTATCACTCATGATTCACGGACACACCCACCGCCCCGCGGTTCATCCGCTACAGGTCAACAATAAACCGGTACAACGTATTGTACTGGGTGACTGGTATTCGCAGGGTAGCGTGCTGGAATTTAATGGGGTAAATGACTTTAAGCTGAATTCATTCAGCTAAACCGGTTATTCATCACACTTCTCCCCCTGCTATCATTTTTGTTCGGATAATGTACAATTTATGTGCAATAATGATGTTATTCAAATCAGACACCCACATCTGTTAGTGGCTCAAAACTGACTCACCAAACGGGCATAGGGCGTTAAGATTTAGAGAATAAGTAACACAGCTCTGGCTTCACCTGATTTAGCTATAAAATGATAAAACACTCACTGCTCCACTAATCTGGTGCCCGTCACCCTATAGTTGATAAAGTGATGTTGAATTTAATATTTAAATCAATTGATCCGAATCTGTATCTAATTCCTAAATTGATTTGTCATTTTTGATAATATATTTTCAATCAGCATTTTAAACTATGTCGAATAGCGGTATACCAGGTTATAAAATTTTAAAATCGATTGGCAAAGGTGGAACCGCCCAGGTTTTTCTTGCCATACAGATATCTGTTGGCAGAACAGTTGCCATTAAAGTACTTTCCAGCGAATGCTCCCAGGATACAAACTTTAGCTACCAGTTTCTTAAAGAAGCAAACTGCGGTGTGCTCAATCATCCCAATATAATAACCATTCATGATGCGGGCGAAAGTAACGGCCATTTATACATCGCAATGGAGCATTTACAGGGCGGTGATTTAAAACAGAAAATGCTCAAGGGGATCGAAGAAGATGAAGTCATTAGAATCATCTCTCAGATCGCTGAGGCGTTAAGCCATGCCCATAATAATAGTTTTACCCACCGTGATATAAAACCCGGAAACATATTATTCGATGAGCATGACAATGCCATACTGGCCGATTTTGGCATCGCCAAAACTGTACGGTTTTCCCACCAGGATTCAATTATCAACGGTTTTGTTGGTACGCCAAATTATATTAGTCCGGAACAGGTTTCTGACCAGCCAGTAGATCACCGTTCAGATTTATACAGTCTGGGAGTGGTTTACTACGAAATATTAACTGGCGTAAAACCATTTGTTGCCGACTCAACTTATACATTAATTTTCAAACACCTTAAAGACCCGGTTCCCCCCTTAGAAAGTAAGTTTGAGAAACACCAGCCTATTATCAGCAAATTACTTGAAAAAAAACCGGCAAAGCGTTTTCAGTCTGCCGATGAACTGATCACAGAATTAAACAAAATAAACACCACCAAAACCGTTACACCTGTTGTAAAACCACCTACCAACACTCTGCGAAATTTCAGCGTTTTAGTTGCCGTATTAATCGCGTTTTCATCTGTTGTTTATACGCAGTTCAAACCTGAAAGAGTCAAACTTCATATCCCTGAATCTGTTGCTATAAAGTCATCGCTTGATAGAGAAATCATAGAAAAACTCGAGCAGGACATAAAAAAAACTGTACAGCAAAAGTTATTGCTCGAACAGGAACAGCTTAATTTAAAAACCATCACGTCTCATCTTACTAATGCGTCTAAATATTTAGGCCTGGATCAGTTAACAAGCCCCGAAAAAGAAAATGCATTATATGAATACAGACAGGTGCTTTTACTGGATAAAAACAATCCCCAGGCACAGTATGGAATTCAGTATATTATCAATCATTACAGACAACTGGCACTGATTGAAAAGAAGAACAAAAATTACGATACCAGTCTGGCACATGTCAACACCGGCCTGAGTATTGACGCAAACAATACTGAATTTTTAGAATTAACCGATGAGCTAAACGCAATATTTAAAGATCAGTCAGAAAGCCAAAAGATAACTAGCGGCTTAAAAAGAGCTGACAGGCTTATTAGCAAGCACCAACTCAATGACGCCAAACTGGAATTAAAAGAGTTAAACCGATTATATAAAAACAACGAGAAAATAATCGCTAAACTGGCCAAACTAAATAAGCGTATCAAGCGCAGCAAATATATCGGCCACACAATAAAACTATCGACAGATTTATTAAATGAATCCCCCGTGTCCGAGCCAAATATCAGTCAGGCCTGTGAAAGCAGCTATGCCCTGCTAAAACTGGAACCCGACAATAGCGAAGTTAACAACACAATAAAAGCCTGTGCTTATCGCTACCTGGAACTGGCTCAACAGGCAGACTCGACTGATGCGGCGGTAGAACTGGTTGAAACCGGGCTTTACTACAGCCCAAATAACCCGCAACTTTCAATATACCTGCAAGAGCTATTAACCTCCTAGCCAGTATCCCCTACCAATAAAGTCGTTAAAAACTAATATCTAAAATTAATCGCTGAAATTGAATAGCACTCGCTTCAAAAAACATTGGTTAACAACCGGATTAAGCGAAACAGATCCGGCATAGCCAAGCACCCTTAATGTGTTTTATATTCTTTATAGGTCTGCGGCAATTCAAATAAGGCCGCATCGACTGAAATATTTTTAAACCGACTTAAGAACTTTATATAGTCACGGCTATAACTAATTTTAACCGGTAAACCTATTTTAAAATAACCTCCGGCGTGATAAACCTGATCAACTAAAAAACACGGCGTGTGCATTTCTTTCGGTGTGTTATTCAGCGTAGCCACCTGCTGCCCTGACAACACCTGTTGATATTGATGCATTATTTTCATTTCATCCGTGTAGGTATCTTTAATTAAAAACACTTCCGTACAGGATTGATCACCCGCATTTACAGAATACGTATATACCGTTTTATCCTGTATTTTCGGTGCGTCATTCATAGCACTCTGGTGGGTAGACACTTTAAAATCAAACTCCGGCTGCGACCATTGGTTATTTTCTATTTTTAAAATAGTCTGGTCTTCATGGTTCACGCTGTAAATATTTTTTTTATTCACATCGAATAAAACAAAATCCGCTTTATCATCGCCGTTATCAATTCTCAGAAACTGATCATTAATTAAATAGCGCATGCTTTGTGCGCCAGCCCCCATCTCGATTTCATCGTAATAAAGCGCCAGCACTTTTTGTTTTTCTGCCAACACGCAGGTGCTATACATTAACCCCATTAAAAATAAACTTACTACTTTATACATACTTATAAATCTCTTAATACTTTAAATTAAATTTTCGAAATTTCCTGCAGCGAATTATCTTAAGCCGGTAACAGCTTAGCAATACACTAAATCTCCAGGGCATTTAAATCCGCAATTTCTTCCGACGAAAAGCCGGCCTGCAAACGGGCAATTTCATCAAATGGCCCACGCAAGGAACCTTTCATATAATCTTGAATTAATTGCTTAAATGTTTCGCGATAATCCAGGCCACGTTGTTCACACAAATATTTAAACCAGTGACTGCCAATCGCTACATGGCCAATTTCATCCTTTTGTATGATCTCCAAATAGCCGATAAATTCCGCATCTTTTGACTGCGCGAGTTTTTTTAAAATACCCGGTGTAACATCCAGTCCCCGCGCTTCCAGCACCCGCGGCACCAGAGCCATACGAATCATCACATCATGGGCCGTTAACTGAGCCATTTCCCATAAACCATTATGCGCATTAAAGTCGCCGTATTTCGCATCGCGCTTATGCAGATAGGATTCCAGCAGGGTAAAATGATAGGCCTCTTCGGCGGCCACTTTTAACCAGTCACCATAAAAATCTTCCGGCATATTATTAAAGCGGTACGCTGCATCCAGCGCCAGATTAATCGCATTAAACTCAATATGCGCCAGTGCATGGCACAGCACAACCCGGCCCTCATCGGTATGCATACTGCGCCGGGAAACCTCTCTGGGCGCAACGAGTTCGGGTTTATCCGGTCGGCCTACACCGGCAATTGGCGATGCTTTATACGATGGATCGATGTGCAATTTACCCGCACACCAGTCCGCATAAAGCATTTGGGTTAACTCAACTTTCTGAGCCGGATCGCAGGTATCTAAACAAATGGCTGCTCGTTCAAATAATGATGACATGGGAGATAACTCTTATTTAAATTTTTATCTCTGCGGGGGGAGGTCTGCCGGGGTTGTTAAAACAGCGGCTTAATTATTTAAATGCCGAGATATGCCGCTAGAATAACAAGCTGTCATACCTGCGAAGGCAGGCATGACGGAGCTAATTATTACTTTCTTAACAAGCCTTCACGATTATTCGTTATTGAATTACTTAGGCTTCCACACACCAAAAGCATCCTGCGCCGGTGGTGCCACTGGCGGCTTCTGCGCTTCCATATATTCAAACACATGGGTCATAAAACCGCTTAAATCTGCCAACGCGTCTTTCTTGTTCATCTGTGGATTATTAACATCAGAAAGCATCATGCCCGCCGCAGCTACCAGGTATTGCATGGACATTACATCATCAGAGGTGCGTGGATCCTGCTTTAACAGCGCATCACGCAGGTCTTTCATTAATTCGGGCGATAGTTGGATACCGTCATCACTCATTTTATTTTTCCTGAAATTAGTTCAAAATGGGGTTGTTAGTGGGTTTATTATCAGGGCATTTTACACGAAATACCCACTTAATATCATTTCAAATTATCGGGCTTCTTTTTCAGGATAAACATCAATATGTACAAACTCTGTGTATACATACCCCAAAGTCACCTACAACCAGTAAAAGCCGCCATGTTTGACGCCGGTGGCGGGAAAATAGGCAACTATGATCAATGCTGCTGGCAAACACTCGGCCAGGGACAGTTCAGGCCATTACAAAACAGCCAGCCCTTTATAGGCTCCACGGGTGAAGTTGAGGTCGTCGATGAGTACAAAGTGGAGCTGGTAGTTTCAGATGCCTTAGTTAAAGCCGTGATTGCCCGCATGAAACAGGCCCACCCCTACGAAGAGCCCGCCTATGATGTTTGGCAACTGGCAGAACTTTAAAATACAATAGGATATGCTAATATTCGTTTCCAGTATTCATATTGATAAACATTTCGGAGAACAACTATGTACGGTTTTAACGTAACACTTGATGCAACAATGGAAGCAGCTGAAGAAAAAGTACGCGAGGCACTGGCAGCAGAAGGTTTTGGCGTATTGACCGAAATTGATGTTCAAAAAGTCATGAAGGCCAAACTGGATATTGACCGTAGCGGCTATAAAATTTTAGGTGCCTGCAACCCTAACCTGGCCCACGAAGCCATTGAAGCTGAGCCGGATATTGGTTTACTCCTGCCCTGCAATGTTTTGCTGCGCGATGAAGGTAACGGTAAAGTGAGCGTGAGCTTTATGGACCCGGTTGCGGTTCTGGGTATGGTCGATAATCCTAAAATTGCTGAAGTGGCACCGATGGTACAGGCCAAGCTTAAGAGTGTTGCGGCGAGTCTTTAAATTATAAAATTTGCACTGCTGTTTCGTTAAGTTTTAATATTAAAGAGAAATAAACGGCCTACAACAAAGCTGATATGTTTTTTAGATTTGGTTAATCATGAAAACATTTTCGTCATACCTGCGAAGGCAGGTATCCAGTGTCTGGAGAGTTTCAAAGTCACTAGATTCCTGCCTTCGCAGGAATGAGAACTCGGAATGACAGCTAGGAATGACAGCCAGGTAGACGGTTTTTATAACTTTTAATAAAAAACAACCTCATTTCAATTTTGTGGTTGTAAATAAACTTAATAAAAAATGCTGAAACTTATACCACGTTCTAAAGACGTGATTATCATTATTAACTTATAACGGAAACCAAACGTGATCATAAAACCCAAAACCCGTGGCTTTATCTGTACCACTACTCACCCCACCGGCTGCGCCGCTAATGTAGCAGAACAAATTGCCCGCGTTAAAAAAGACGGCGCAATCGCTAACGGCCCAAAAAATGTGCTGGTCATTGGATCATCCACAGGCTACGGATTAGCATCACGCATCACCGCCGCTTTTGGCTGTGGCGCAGCAACCCTGGGTATCTTTTTAGAAAAGCCCGCCAAAGAAACCAAAACCGGTTCCGCTGGCTGGTACAACTCCGCCGCGTTTGAAAAAGCCGCGCACGCTGAAGGCCTGTATGCAAAAAGCATTAATGGCGATGCCTTCTCCAATGAAATGCGCAGCAAAGCAATTGAAACTATAAAACAGGACATGGGAAAAATTGATTTAGTGGTTTACTCACTGGCCTCACCGGTTAGAAAAATGCCGGACAGCGGCGAAGTGATACGCTCCGTGTTAAAGCCAATTGGCGATGTCTATAAAGCCACCGCTATCGACACCAGCAAAGACACCATTATCAATGCAGAAATCGAACCCGCGAGCGAAGAAGAAATCAATGACACCGTAACCGTTATGGGTGGACAGGACTGGGAGCTGTGGGTTAATGCACTGAAAGATGCAGGCGTACTAGCTGATGGCGTTAAAACCGTTTCATACGGCTACATCGGCACCGAAATCACCTGGCCAATTTACTGGCACGGCGCACTGGGCAAAGCCAAAGAAGATATGGATCGTGCCGCCGCCGCCTTAAGAGATACCTTAAGCGATGTTAATGGTGCTGCCAATATGGCCATTTTAAAAAGTGTGGTCACCCAGGCATCCGCTGCTATTCCGGTAATGCCATTGTATTTAGCTATGGGTTTTAAAGTTATGAAAGAGCTGGGCATTCATGAAGGTTGTATCGAACAGATCAACCGCATGTTCCGCAGCCAGCTTTATAAAGAAGGTGGCGCCGCACTGGATGACAGCGACCGCATTCGCATGGATGACTGGGAACTGCGCGATGACGTGCAAAATAAAGTAAAAGCCGTCTGGCCGATGGTCACCACCGAAAACTTATTTGAGCTGTCTGATTACCAGGGCTATAAAGATGAGTTTTTGAAACTGTTTGGTTTTGGTGTTGCGGGTGTGGATTATGATGCTGAAGTGGATTCGCTGGTTGAGTTTGAGCCGATTACGCTTTAGTTTTCTTAATTTAAAATCAAAAGCTTTTTACCGCGAAGGGACGCAAATAAAAAAACTGCTGGGGAAATTGTTCTTAATTTTAAATCTCCCCCAGCCCCTCTTTTACTAAGAGGGGGAGCAAGAAAGTGTTTTATGCCTCCCCCTTAGGAAAAGGGGGATTGAGGGGGATTTGTTTTTTATTCTTTCCATACACTACCTGAGAATGCAGACCTATAGCAATAAACGCCAAATCTCAAAGAATTTATTTCTAGTGAATATAACCTCAACGCTTTATATTCTTCCGCCCAACATGCGACACCGATTCATAAAACGCCACCGAAACAATAATCAAACCACCCACCACAATGCCCACGGTCGGTACTTCAGCCAAAACCAGCCAGGCAAAACCCGCCGCCGCTAACGGTTGCAAACAACTAATCATCGCAATTGATTTGGCCGGTAAATGTTTCAAACTAAACGACAGTAAACTGTGTGCCATGGCAGTACTAATTGCGCCTAGCACCACCAGCAATAACCAGTCATTTGTGTTTAATGAAGCCAGCGCATCCACATCAACAAACAACAGCAGCATAAAAGCAATGGCAATCACCTGATGTAAAATCAAACTGTCTGATGGCACGCTCGGGTGATTATATTTTTGTAATAAATTTCTCAGCGAAAATAAAAATGCCGAAATCACACCCCAGAACACACCCTGCATCGCGGCACTATCATACTGATTTAAATCATCCCCCACCATAATAGCAATACCCGCAAACACAATAATGGCCGCCGCAACATCCGCTAGTTGAACCGATTTTTTATTAAACAGGGGCTCTAAAAAAACGGTAATCACCGGATAGGTAAAAAGTGACAGCATGCCAATAGCCACCGTAGAAACTTGCATCGAATGATAAAAGCTAACCCAGTGCAAGCCTAAAATAATGCCAACCCCGTAAACCCCCAGCACCTCTTTTACGCCTCGCAATCCCAGCGTACGTTTGCGCATTAGTGCAAACGCAATTAATGCCAACGCTGCCATTACACTGCGTAGCTGAGTAACCGATACCGCATCAAGGGGAATGACTTTGGAGAACAGGCCATTCAGGGAAAGTAGAAAAACCGCAACATATAAAATACTTAAGCCATGTTTTGAATCTGTCATATTCTATACACTGAAATTAACTGGGTTGCGCATTATATATCAACCGATAATATATTGTAGGCGCTCGCATTAACTAACACCTACATAAACACAACAAAATCAAATCGATTTAATTTTAATCAACACTTCCATTTCAACAAAACCATCCACCCTGGAATCGTTAAAATAATGGGCGACCGGTGGAAAATCATCCGGCTCGAAGCCACTATCCGGTAACCAGCCAGAATAAATTTCCATATAAAAATGACTCACCTTATCCCCTGCCCCTTTATAGTAAGCAATGGCATAATCACCTTCGGGAATATGTGCAACCGATAAGGGCCGGTTAACCTGTACGCTTTCATCCACTTCAATAGAAGCATCGTAACGGCATTTTTCCACCGGTGTTATCATCGGGTTATCATGACAAATTGCGTAGCGCTTATTTGCGTGCTCTTTAATATTGGACTGTTCAGCCCACTGGATCATTTTATCCCAAGTTTCAAATATAGAGTTTAACTCATAACCCTCAGGCGCGGTTAAATAGGCTATTTTTTTAGAACTCATATATTGCGTACGAATATTCATAAATATTTTCTCCAACTCTTCAGTAGTAAATATCACCCGTTTGGTGATGTTCTGAGAATAAAGAGACTGGGGGTCAAATGCTTTTCCATATTTGCTTAACAGTTTTCCATTCTTGCTAATTTGCGATAACGATGGCTCACGTAACTGGCCCGGCTTTAATCCGAAATATTTTTTAAATGATTTGGAAAAATTAGCCGCCGAAGAAAAGCCACCGGATAAAGCAATATCCGTGATTGTCTCTGCCGAGTTACACACCAATTGTTGAGCTGCACGTTCCATGCGTTTGCGCACAATATAGTCATTAACGGTTTCCCCCACAAACCCATGAAACAGCCGGTGAAAATGGTATTCAGAGAAATAACAGGCCTGCGCAACATCCGACAGTTGAATAGTATTCGAGAGGTTTTTATGAATGTAATCGAGTGCCAGTTTTATACGCGCCTCATATAAGCGCCGACTGGATTCTTTCTTAACCACAACATTGTTCACGTTAAATATCCTATACTCAGAAAATGCAACTCGAAGGCTACTCCAATCTCACCAAATTTGCCACCGGCGGAATGGCCGCAGTATATAAGGCCCGCCAACTTTCACTGAACCGCACGGTTGCCATAAAGTTTTTATCTGCCGAATACCTGTGGGACGATGAAGCCAAGAGTCTGTTCGATCAGGAATCACTGGTCATCGCCCAGTTAACTCACCCTAATATAATTCATATTATTGATCGCGGCCTCACCCAGCAGGGCCGGCCCTATTTTGTGATGGATTATATTCAGGGCAGTGAATTATCACAGGTAATTGAACAGGAAAAACTCGGCCTTAATCATAAAATTAATCTGTTAATTCAAATCTGCAAAGGTATGTCCAGCGCCCACAAAAATGGTGTTATTCACCGCGACATTAAACCCTCTAACCTGCTGGTTGATGCGGAAAATCATTTACACATTTTAGACTTTGGCATCGCCTGGCTGGCCGCCAGTGGCAAACCCGAAAACATCGTCGGTACACCGGACTATATGTCACCGGAGCAGTTCACAGACCCGGCATCGGTGACTCACCTGTCTGATATTTATTCGCTGGGTGTCATTATGTATGAAATGTTCACCGGCACATTACCGCCGGTGAATAAAACCAAACTCACCAATAGCCTCAGTAATCTGCCGGACGCGTTAGCAAAACTTATCGAACAATGCCTGCAAACCAAACCCCAATTACGCCCTGCGACAACCGATGAAATTCACCTGCAACTGTTAACTTTAACCAAAGGCGCGCACCTGAATCAAAATCAGAAAACCGAAGCTAACAGCGCCATTAATAACATCGATAATAAATTTGCATTAATAGACATCATCAAAAAAAATCAGTTTGGTGCGGTGTATTTATTTGAAGATCGCAGCCGACATAATTTACTGGTCATCAAAAAACGCACCCGTTCCCTTGCCGGCTATAAAGAAGCCAGATTGCTCAGCCAGTTAAGTCACGAGAATATTATAAAAATTGTCGGCACATCAAAAAGTAAAAATGCATTTATAATTGTGATGGAGCATATCAGTAACGGCAGCCTGCAGGACAGACTGGTAAGAAAGTTCAGCCTGAAACGTTTTGTGAACGTCGCTGAATCTATGTGCAAAGCCCTGCAATTCGCCCACAATGAAAACATACCCCACGGAAATTTACGCCCCAGTAATATTTTATACGACAAGCACAATAACATTAAACTATCCGACTTTGGTTTAGACGAACACTACATGACCACTGGCGCAACCACCGGCAACCATACCGACTGGTACCAGCCGAATGACAAAGGCGGCTCAGCCAAAACCCGCGACCTGTACAGCGCCGGTGCAATTTTTTACCGCATGCTCACCGGCAAGCCCGTCAACTTTTCAAATAAGCGCATACAGGAAACCAAAGAATTTAATCAACTAAGCAAACCCATAAAAAACATATTACGCAACCTGATGGAAGAAGACCGCGGCAATCACTACCAGTCATTTGATCAAGTACTACCCGACCTGAAAAAAATAAAACAGCAAACCCAGACATTTAAATCTACAAACGCGGGCAAACTTAAGAAAACACTTTCCATTATTATGGTATTACTGTTCATTAACAGCGTGTTACTCGCCGTATACTTATATTATAATCCTCAACAACTTGCGGAACTTTTAAAACTATTTGGGTTGTAGGTTTAGCGCTTAAATCCGTTGATTACCTGCTCACCGTTAACAAGTGTTTCTAAAAAATTTAGAATTACATATTTGGAGGCATGTATACAATAATTCATTTTTCACTATTGACTCTTGCGAAATTCATCAACAGGGACACCGCCAACTCCCCAGTCCTCTATAGCAACTTCATCTATCACCACAAATGTCGTTGCCGGTGTTTTATTAAGCACGCGGACTAGAAGATCAGTCGTTCCCTTTATAAGCTCAGCTTTTTGCTCCGGTGTTGCTCCTTCTCGTGTTATTTTGATATTAACGTAGGGCATGTGTAACTCCTTAGAATTATATTTATAAAAATAGGTTTATAGTTATTCTTCTCATTCAACAATGTCATAGTGAAAAACTTTAGAAATGATCCGCCATTTTCTTTCTACGAGAATTAGCGTTAGAAAATCTGTAAAAAATTTCGTATCGATAGAACATTGCACACGTGCATACGCTGTTACCGGACCTGCAAACTCCACTGACAATATATGATCATTTCGTTCTTCTCCACGACTGGCTGGTGACGAACGTTTATCAACGATCAGAAAATACTCATCCATATTAAGATGAATCATTGTGCCATCAGTGGCGCAGACATAATGTGCTCGCGGATGGAACACATCTGCAAGAATAGCTGTGTCGCTATTATATAATCCGTCAAAATAATCTGATATTACGTTTGTAACAGCGACAAATTCTGTATTTAAGCTTTGCTTTCTATCAGGCGTCATTAGTTCAACAGCCCTTCATCGCGCATCGCTTCCTGAACCCTTTCCCTGCCCGCAACACGTTTGGAAAATTGGCTAATTCTGGGCCATTTATCCAGACCAATACCAGCTGGTTTAGTCCAGCTTGAGACAACGAATAAATAAGCGTCAGCGACTGAAAATTTATTTCCGAGAAGATATTTTCGTCCGTCGTTAAGGATTGATTCAAAATAATCCATCTTTTTTCCAACATTATCCTTAGCACCTTGTTTTTCTTCATCTGAGGCATTTGCATTGAAAAAAGGTCCAAAGACTTTATGCAACTCTGACGATGTGAAATTCAGGTGTTCGTGTAATCGTGCGCGTTCCAGTGTTCCAGGCGCTGGAGCAAGGCCTGCTTCAGGGCTTTGGTCTGCAAGATACTGAAGAACAGCAGCCCCCTCTGTCAAAAACTCGCCATCATCAAGACGCAGCACGGGAACATATCCCCTGGGATTTATTTTTGTAAAATCGGCACCTGATTCAGTCAACTGCGTGTCAGTATCAACACTTTCGATTTCAAAATCATGACCTAATTCTTTCAATATTATGTGTGATGCAAGTGAGCAAGCACCGGGTTTGTAATACAGTTTCATTTTTAATTTCCTTCGCTAAGTTAAGTGACCAGATGCATTCTACGCATAGCTAGTTACTTTTGTATACCTACTATGATAAAGTTACGTAAATCTGTAGTTACTATTAAGTAACCGCTAAAAGAGAGACAAGCGATGCTTCAAAGAAGGAAAAACAAGGTAAATCTTCCACCGGAGGAATGTCCGTTACATCTGTGCATGGGCATTATAGGCGGAAGATGGGCCCCTGCTATTATCTGGTATTTAAGCCAGGGCCCCAGACGCTTTAGCGAATTAAAAGATGATATTCAGGGTGTTTCAGCAAAAGTATTAACGACACGTCTAAAAAAACTGGAAGCAGATGGCGTAATAAATCGTGAAGTGATGCCTACATCCCCCCCCTCAGTTGAATACAGCTTGACCGCATTGGGTTTAGAATTAAAGCCTGCAATTGAGGCTATTGTTGCTGTGGGACATAAACTAAAAGAAGCAAATAAGTCATAGCTTTGACGGATCTTTAATTTTTATAAAAAACAATAAAAAACATATTACGCAACCTGATGGAAGAAGATCGGGGCAATCACTACCCGTCATTTGATCAAGTACTACCCGACCTGAAAAAAATCAAACAGCAAACCCACTCGATTATTTGGTGTTATTTATATTACTGAGAATTGAAGCAACCAGAACTAAAGTCGCGAAAAGACATACACTTAAAAACACAAGCCTTTAAAAAAAACAATTTCATTCCCTAACCCTCACAAACTCTTCAAGTCACACCACGCAAGCCACAGTGTGCTTAAAATTATTTTATTAAGTCCAACCCTAAAAAAATTTGAACTTAATTTGGACAAAGCGTAACAGCAATTCATCAATCCTACAATTTATAATTTGTAGGATTTTTCCTACAAATTAACTTAAAACATTTCTTTGTTCTAACGCAAAAACACAGTTCTGCTCATCTGAATAATAATTTTATTTTACTTTTAGACTTATATAACAAGGCTTTAGTACTCATCACCTAATAGAATAAAAATGATAATTCACAAAACTCATTGACAACATTCTACTATTTTGTTAATTAATTTTTTTTCTATTTCACAGTTGATTTATGAATTTGTTTTAAAACAAAAAGAAAAAAAGAGACAGATAAATTTAATTCCAAAAAATTTATCTGACATCTTCTTATGCAAAACCCAGGTGAATTAAAATTCAAACCCACAAAACTTATTGACAACATTTCGCTAACTTGCTATATCTATTTATTCGCTAGTTCACAGTAGTTTTATGGAAATGCTTTTTTAAGGATGCATTATGAAAAATTAATCACACTCACTTTTATTGCTATGCTCTGGTGCGCCAATGCCAACGCTTACGTTTCTTGCCAAGACATATCTGTAAAAGTAAGCTCAGCCATATCCCCCACATTTCATAATTTTAGTGAAGTAGGAATAACCGGCAGCACGCTTTTCATAAAAATCCCTAACACCTCATGCACGAATAGTACTGGCGATGCATTATCCTCAACGCTTTATCTTGTAATTGGTGACATTGAAAAACCGGATGAGTTAAAAAAACTCTGGTTATCCATGCTTTTATCTGCTGAAGCAAGAAATAAAACCATTAAGTTTCATGCTATAGATAAAGGGAAAAACAGCAAAGGCACTCAAGTGATAGTGCCCTATTATCTTGGGGTTGATTGATTTTTACTGACTTATACAAGCCAACATAAAAAGGGCTAGATCTATTTTAATAAACAAAATTGATCTGTTTCTCTTTATAACAATCAAATAGACTTGACCGCCATGAGCTACAGGTTATTAAATCTTTAGATTAAAAAAGGAAATAAATAAATGAAAAAATTACAAGGCTACTAATGTCGCTATTAATATTAGCCCCATCCGTTGCCATATCTGCGGATGGTTGGCAATCATATATGCATATGACAAGCAATTATTTTGAGGGCTTAGGTGAAAATCACCGAATTGTATTGACAATGGAAACGCCATTTCACACTTGCGGCTGGAACAGCGCAGCACATGTCAATCTAAACGTGGTAGGTCCAGAAACATTTAAAACATACACTAGTGTTATTCTTGCTGCGTGGCTGGCAAATAAAAAAATATCAATAAACACAAATGGTTGTATTGGCGATCGATCAAAAATAATAGCCGTGAGAATTGCAAAATAAACAGAAGAAAGAAGCATTAATATTATTAATATCGTCATCAATCGCACATGCCGGTACTACGTGTATTGGAAAGATCAGTAAGGTTCATAAGTGGAATACTGCTGATCGAATTTCTATTTTAATGGATACAGCTAATAGTTGGATACAAATGCCAACCTCAGCAGATGATGCTATGCCTTTAATGGCATTTGCAGCCGATAAAACGATTGAAGTTCGATGGGTTGGTGCATCAGTTACGTCTTGTTCTGATGGTTGGGCACATCATACACCTTTAAAAGGTTGGTGGTGGGTGTTGAAGGATTAAAAAACATACATAAATCGGGTAGGGACTGATTATTAAAATGATACACCAGTAAAAAAGGGTCGGAATTATTTAACCCCAATAGAATAAATCTGCCTCCCTGTTACATTTAAACCAACGGGCCTGATTCAAACTTATAATGGGTGTCTGCGTTACTCCTAATTTAACTGTTCAATACTATCTGTAACTTCGTTTACCAGTTTATTTAAATCACTTATTCCAAACGCCTTATATCGGATAATACCTTGCCTGCTAACAATGATTATAAATGGCAAACCTTTTAGCTGATACTTAGTCGCGATTTCTTTATTCGTGTCCGCTAATAGATAGTCAAACAAGTCATTTGAAAATACCATTTTATTGGTTTTATCTTCTTCCGTATCATAATTAACACCAACCCATGTGGCACTTGATGATTCCTTAGCCCTGGACAGTGACTCAAGCAAAGGCTGACAGGGATCACACCAGGACGCATAATGCACCATTACCCATACCTTATCCCTAAGGTTGTTTATTTTTAAAACAGAGCTCTTTTCATCAAGCATAACAGGTGTAAATTCGGGTGCTGTTTTATTGAGTAGATTGTATGTTGGCCCAGAACCCTTTGGGAATTTACGTTCAAGCTCAATGGCTGCTTCTGGTTTATTTTTTTCAAGTCTGGCCATAATAGCCTCAGATGGATCACCAAGACTCGTCACATCTTCATATGTAATAACACCATACCCCACAACATTAAACATAACTATTTTACTATCAATCAGCGGTTTGGTGTTCGAGTCTGTAGGTTTTATGCTACGAAGTTTTTTTTCGTAAGGTGATTCCGGTATTATTTTATATGCGAGAAACCGTTCATTATTGCCACACCAAAAGATAATTTCTCGAACATCAAATCCGTTCTTTTTAATAATGCCGGATTCATTTTTATTTTTTTGATAGGACTTAAGAAACTCTTTCGAATAATAACAGTCACTTTTCTTAGTCACTTTTATAGAGGATTTATCTGGATCTTTTAAATAGTGAGTTAATGACATATCCTGAATATCCATTTTACCGTTGTTTATATGCAAGGTAAAAGAAACGTGCAATGCAAAGCTGTCTTCATACCCCATGGCAACTGCATTAACTTTTTCACGTTTCGTATTATTATTTGCATAAGATGTGGAATATATCAGGCATAATAATGTGCTAAGAATAATTATTTTGAACAACAAACTAATCCTTATTTGTTAAGATTATTTATGATAATTTAGACACAGTGATAATACAAGAAATATCAGGACACCCAGGGTAACCCTTCACTTTAGAAGCCCCCACGGTGATCATCTCCTGAGATCACATGAGATAAACCACCCGCTAGCGCCAACCTGAGTGGTCTAGCCATTTTAATAGTTTATGACAAACGAAGCTTACCCCGTTTTTCACTGTCATTAATAAGCACTGCTTAATTAACAAAGTATTTATAAAGGTGCTTCATCGTACAGATTGTATTACACTTATTATATTAAATTAGCAGATATCTGAAATGACAAATGTCCTAATCATTTATTCGACCACCGACGGGCACACTCAAAAAATATGCCAGAAAATACAGTGGGTGATTGAACAGCAGGGTCATTCTGTCAAACTTGTTTCCATTGATGACAAAACGCCTGTACAACCTGAACTATTTGATAAGATTGTTATTGGCGCGAGAATTCGCTATGGGAAACACCATAAAAAAATTTTAGATTTTGTAATGCAGAATAACGATATTCTGCAAAATAAACCGGCTGCCTTTTTCTCTGTTAATGTCGTTGCCAGAAAGCCTGACAAGAACCAGCCTGATACCAATCCATATATGCAGAAATTTCTAAAACAAGTAGCATGGCGCCCTACTGTGCTAGCTGTGTTCGCTGGAGAAATAGATTATCAGAAATACCGTTTTTTTGATCGCATGATGATACGTCTAATAATGTATATTACTCATGGCCCAACCAGGCTTGATACGGTTACTGATTTTACTAATTGGGAACAGGTCGAGGATTTTGCCAGGGCGGTTAGTGAAATGTAAGAATGCACGGGATAATTATAGGTGCAATAATTTATATGTAAAAGATAAGTAACATATTCAAATCCGCATAAACCCCCAGCTGCTGTTTTTATTCAACAGGGCATTAAAATTTTGAGGCCGGTTATTAAAAAACAGGGTTAAATTACCCCCTGTTATTTAATAACCTGATATTTACCTCTACTTATCGCTTTAATTATTTTTGGCACCCTGATCGATCCAGCTGTCAAACAAATTAATTTTATCAAGTGGGATCCGATTCATGTCATGAGGCATGTTGATAGTCTTGTCTGCCTTATGCCCAATCAATCGTGATAGAGTACTTGAAAGGCTGTCTCCCGCGACTATCACAGGGCCAAATTTAGTACCCTTCATTAGATCGGCATAACTTTCCATGCTAAGACCGCTTTTCTCATAGCCTTCTTCACCCTTAGTATGACATTCTAAGCAATGATCCTTCAAAATTGGCTGAATATCCCGGGCAAAGCTGACTTCTTTACTACAACCAGAGGCAAGCACCATTATAAATGGCAGTAAGATAAAAGTTGCTATATGACGTGACATCTTATGCTCCTTAAATATATTAGTAATACTGCATATATTGTAGCAATCTATCAGGCTTGGGTATCAATAGTTATACAACGGTTTGACGTATATCAAAAATCCAGCGCTAAATTTTACCCAATGTAACCTGCTCTTATTTTAGAAGACTGGGTTCAGGCCTTTGCATGCCAAATTCACTTTCATTTTATTTATACCAAAACAAGGTCACCGTGCATAAATTGCAATAAAAACTTCGATAGAATCTGATTTTTTGTTATCCTGAACATCTGGATTATTTTTCATAGGGGTTCGTGTGACAAGCAATAACAGAAATGATGCTTAGTTGTCACCGGCCACATTAAATGTAAAATATAACTGGCTTGAGGAAATTATAATTAATACCCTCCCAAAAAAACTCTGCGTTATGCTCGGCGACAAACTCGCTAACTACCATTTTGGTGCAGAGCATCCCTTTGGCCCAAAACGATACTGGGCATTTAAAGAAGAATTTGAACGTCGACAGTTAGATAAAAAGGTTTTACTACATACGCCACAACAAGCATCTGAACAACAACTTGCGTTATTCCATACACAAAACTACATCGATAAAGTAAAAACACTTTCCACAACTGGAGAGGGGTATCTTGATTGCGGTGACACACCCGCAATTAAAGGGATATATGATTCTGCCCGCAGCGTTGTCGGCACCACTCTCAAAGCCATTGATCTTATTATGAATGGCAACTGTCACTTTGCTTTTACCCCAATAGCCGGTTTACATCATGCCACACGAAACAGTGCCGCCGGGTTTTGTGTATTTAATGACTGTGGCATAGCTATAGAGTACTTACGTAACGAACATCATATCCAGCGTATTGCTTATGCTGATATTGATGCACATCATGGTGACGGGGTTTTTTATGCCTTTGAGGATGATCCTGATCTTTGTTTTGTTGACTTCCACCAGGATGGCAACACGCTTTACCCCGGCACCGGTTTTATAAATGAAACGGGTAAAGGCGAAGCAGCAGGCAGCAAACTTAATATTCCATTAGCGCCGTACAGCACAGATAAAACCGCAATCGCACTATGGCAAAGCGCAGAAGATTTCATTGAAAAATTCAAACCTGAATTTATTTTATTGCAATGCGGTGCAGACAGTTTAGCCGGCGACCCCATTACACAACTTAATCTTAGCTCTGATTTCCATGCCTATGTCGCAACACATTTATCATCACTCGCAAACAAACATTGTACGGGGCGATTACTTGCAATGGGGGGTGGGGGTTATAACCTTGGGAACATTAAAGCTGCCTGGAACGATGTCATTGAAAAACTATTATAAGTGCATATACATTGAAACTTTTAAAATCAAAAAACTTTATTCTTCAGTGCCTGCAACCGAATATAAGCCGTCATTTATTCTTTAGAAAACTCTTTCGTCACTTTGAATATGAAAAATCTAAAAATAACTCGGATTTATTTAATCCCAATAAAATAGATCTGGTCTTACCCCAATAAAACGCACACTCAGTTAATCTACCAATTTATTTTCATAGTTAATCGGCGATTTATATCCCAATGATGAGTGTCTTCGCTGTCTATTATAAAATACTTCGATGTAATCGAA
>Ga0316205_10000357_pt1 | contig 91316 bp, 136 predicted proteins | sample 3monthpyrite_MG_FD_204941 | JGI IMG/M metagenome (GOLD analysis project Ga0316205, IMG submission 204941) | Microbial mat bacterial communities from mineral coupon in-situ incubated in ocean water Damariscotta River, Maine, United States -... | ecosystem: Environmental > Aquatic > Marine >... | reverse complement strand
GCTCCGTTTCATGATGCGTTCCAGACGAATCAGTTGTTCGTCTTCGAGGTGGCAAAGTTCTTCGAGGTGCCAGTCGCCGCTTCCGTAGAGGGCGTGGCGAAGTGCCGTGGCGCGAGGGTTCTCGATGCTCTTGTCCTTCGAGAACACCTGTTCGAGTCTGTCGATGACCGTTCCCATCAGAAGATCACCGAGGCGTCGTTCAAGATGGCCGTCGTCCAATTCGAACGAAGCTTGGAATTATCCCCACCCTCCCGACAGCAGTGGTCGTAGTGTTCCTTGACGATCCGCTCCAGTTCCGGTGCGCTGTCCGCCACCAGAACGACGTCAAAGTCATGGTCGAAGCCCTCGACCGAGATTGTGCAAACGTGCAGTTTCATTTCAATTCTCCTTCGTTACGCGGTCTCTTGCCGCACTAGTACCATACCACGGGGGCTGCGACAGCGCAACCCCCGTTCCGGGTTGGTTCCGCTAAAATTCCAACACCGTGATGTCGGTTCCTTCGAGGTGGTTTTCGAATCTTGGGTCGTATTCGTCGAAAATCTCGACGTCGAACCTATCCTCCAGCCATTCGAGGCATGGTGTCGGGTCGTTTCGACCGTATTTCGCCGCAGTGGTCCGCTCTGGCGTGTCGTGAATCCAAAGGTAATTGCCGTCCACCACGAGTGCGAATTCTTTTCCGCCCTCCTCTCGGACGAATATCTCCGCGTCCGTTCCCAGTGTCGCCTCTGTTACCAATTTCCGGGTGATCTTCGTCCCCACGAATACGTAGTAAATCGACATTCCGTTTTTCCTTCGTTGTGTCTGTCAGTCCCAAATCGTACCACGGGGGCTGCGACAGCGCAACCCCCGTTCCGGTCCGCTTCTACTCGCAGAGTAGGTTCAGGATGCCGGGGCTCTCCGCTTCCAGCGCGGGGAGACCTTCCAACATCTGAACCAAGGTCCAAGCTTCCTGTGCCTCGGCGTCCGGGGGGCAGGGACCGAAATTGTCACTCTCCGCGATTTTCGGCATCGCCCCCAAGGGCGTGTTCTGGATGGCTTCCACCAGCAACTTCCGTTGCCACTCGTTGATTCGTATTGAATAGGCCATTTTCGTTCTCCTTCGTTCGCGGCAAACCGCCGCACTAATACCATACCATAGGCGGGGGCTGCGCGCAACCCCCGTTCATGGCGGGTTCAGAGGTCCGAACCGTTTTCCCACCAGGTAAGGTATTCTGCGGTGGATTCCGCGTCCTTGTCGGTGAGGAAGTGAAAGAACCCCTCTCTGATCGTGAATCCGATTTTGTCTTCCACTTCGGTTGGGTTGGGTTCAAATTCGAATCGGTCGTTGTTAACAAATTCCGTTTTCAGGAATTCAAGGTGGTTGGAGTCGACTATTGCGATCTCGGTTTCGAATTCGCCCTTCATCCGAATCACCACCGAATCGCCTTTTTTCGGGTCGTTTACGATTCGGTCCATTTCTTCCAGAAGAAATTCGGTCGCGGTCTGTTCCGCGTCTGTCCGCTGTGCGACGGCTTCGTCGCTCTGGCACCAGAAGGCGGTCTCTGCCGCTAGTTCTAGGTTCGTTTTCATTCTGTTTTCCTTCGTTGTTCGCGGCGTCGTGCCGCATCCGTACCGTACCACAGACGGGGGCTGCGCGCAACCCCGATTCCGACTTAGTTCCGGTTCGCCGTAGAATCGATACCTATTCCACAAAAAAGAAAAAACGCGGACCGAAGCCCGCGCTCTCCCTGTGTTCTACTGCCCCGCTGGCCAGTGGTCTGGCATGTCTACGTTCAGGGTGCATTCGCCTGATCTGAATTCCAGTTCGCCGTTGGCTTTCAGTAGTTCCGCCATCGAACCGGGTAGGAGGGCCAGCGCAACGAACCCGTCGTCTAACTCCTGTTCGACCTCTACGAGTTCCACTCCCATCAGACCTAGGAAGTTGTCCGCCTCGTCGCGGGGCCCAGAATAACCGATGAAGTATTCGGTCCGGGGCTCGTCTCGTTCTTTGGCCGTCTCTGCCAAGAACTCGGTCCGGATTTCGCCGACTAGCGTGTCGAACCCGCGAGCCCGTATTCCGCTCACGAGAATCAGGACATCCTCGCCGTCCACCTTCATAAGTTCCGGTCCCACGTCTTCCGCTGGGATCAGGAATTCCGGCGATACCGCCGCCCCGAATGCAACCCGCGTGTTCTGTGGATCGTACGTCCGATTCAGAATCCGCTCGATGAATTGGTTCACGTTCATTGTATTCGTCCTTCGTTGTTCGCGGCGGAGTGCCGCATCCGTACCATACCACGGCGGGGGCTGCGCGTCAAGGCCGATTCCGAACGCATTCCAACGCCCGCTTAAGAACCGACGTTGATTCCAGAAAAAAGAAAAAAGATTCGCCTAAGAATCGACATCTATTCTAAAGAAAAACAAAGGTCCGCCTATAAACCGGGATTGGTTCCATTCGTCTTCACACAAATTCCGCTCATGAATCGATATGCATTCTAGCCAACCACACACAAATACAGGTGAACACAGCCGGAGAGGTTGACCGGCGACCTAAAGGGAAAGCATGTAGTTAGTCGCAGTGATCTCCTTCGATCATCTTGCCCGCTGCGGCCATTCCGAGCGATGCCATTATTCCCGTGATGAAATCGACCCCGCCCAAAAGGGCAAGGCCGATCATTACCATGCTGCCTGCGTAGGCCAGCACTACCAAGAGGCGGACCATTAGTCGCTCTCCGCAATCGTGCGCCAATAAGGCGTCAGCATCAACATCGCCACGCCAACGAAGGCAACGCACATCGACCAGATAGTCAGGCCGACCATGTGATTGCTTCCGAAGATGATCGCTCCGGCTCCGCCAATAAAAATCAGCGCAAATCCGGCGATGCCGAACCACTGAATGAACGCCTCCTGAAAGGCGAGCGTCCGATCCCATTCGGCGCTATCGCGCTCTATTTGGATTCTATTCATTTCATTCTCCTTCGTTACTGATCTCGTCAGTGCAGGACCAACCTGCAGACCGCAGCGAGCGCATTCGCGCGCTCGCCTTGGTTTCGATCTAGGGCCACGTGATCTCGATTCGGAATTTCGGAGTGCTAAACTCTATCCATCCGAATTCGGCTATGTGGTCTGCGATGTATTCAGGCACTACCAGCTGGAAGTATCCGATCTTCGGATTCACTTCCTGCTGGAGTTCTGGTTTCCATCCGAGTTGGGCGGCAAAAGATCGCCCCATCTCGACGTCGCCGTGTATTGCGGCGTCAACAACAATCATCATCTGCATCGTATTCTCCTTCGTTGGTTGATTGGATCGCGGGGGCTCTCGCCCCCGCTCTCCGTGGTTGGCCTAGGCGGCTTCCGGATTCCACTCCGAAGTGCCCACGATGACGTACTCACCGCGCTTGACCATCGCCCTCAGGACATTCCCGAGATTCATGCGCTGCATGCCCACGTTCAAGTGGCCCCAGCGCTTGGGATCGATGTCATTCGCGATCGCCACGTTCCGGACGGCGTCCAGATCGCAGGAGCCATCGGCTCCGGTGACTGCGTCCTTGAGCGACGTGGCCACGTCGTCGTCGCACGATTGGGTGCGTCCGTACTTGGCCTTGTACTTGGCCGGTACTTGGTCGCCATCGTAGCGCCAAAGGCCAGCGGCCCGTGCCGCCTCAATCAGGCGGGCGCGATTGGCCCGTGGGGCCACGTCCAAGCCCGCGTCCTGCAGGCGCTTCCGGAGCGCCGGGGTTTTCATCGCGGAGATGTTCCGGATGGGGCGCTTCGGATCGTGCGCCTCGGCTTCGGGGGTGGCGTTTGTGCACTCGCCTTGTGCTTCGGTTGCATTCGACATGATGTCGTCCTTCGTTGTGGTTCTGCTCGGCGGGATGCCTCGTCAGCGCATGGGGCCCGCCCATGCGGACGCCGCGTGTCGGTGCGGCGTTTCGGCTTTGCTTTCCCGTGGGGCCTTGCCTGCCTTGCCTTCGGTGTTCGCGCTTCGCGGCTCGGGCGGTGGTCTGCCTGCGTGGCTGTCTCGCGTCCTCTCGGTTCGGGGCGGTTCGGTCTCCCTCGGTCGCCGGTCCTGCCTGCGCTCCGCCCCTCTCGGGGCCTCGCGCCGGGGGTCTCCGGCTGTGTTCTCTCCCTTGTCTGCCTCCCCCCGTGGGGGGCCCCGGTCGGTCTGCCTTGGGCTCTGCCTGCCGCCTCTCGGCGGGGGGTCGGGCTTCGGTTCGGCTCCGGGTGCTGGTGGCTCGCCGCGATTCGCGGGGTCCGTCTGGTCTGGCGTCGTTCTGCTCCTTTCTCCGCCCGCCTCCGGCGGGGCCGGGGGCGGGGCCGGGGCTCCCCCCGGCGGGGGCCGGGGGCGCTGCGCCGCCCGACTCCCGAATCGTAGCACAGCGCGGCCCCCCGCGCAAGCGGCGGGGGCCGCGCGGGGCGTATAACGACCGCAAGGACTACGGATATTGGTTGCAATTGGGTTGGGTATAATATATTTCTTTTTTTCTTTTTTAAAATATCTCAGAAATATTTGGGTGCAATTGGGTTGAATGACATGACATGACTTGCGGACAGCACGTCTCCGTGGTAGCCTTAAGGGCATGAAAGCTTTTGAAGCACTGAAAACGGCCAAGCAGGGCACACCGTTCACGTTTACTACTGATCGTGGAAGTACTCGGTTATTCCTTCTTGAAGCCGTAAAGCCTCAATCTACCAGTAGTTGTTCGTTTCAGCCCACCCTTGAGGTGTTCGCTTATGGCGACGATGGGGTGCCAGTGTCGATCCTAATTGGGGACGATGTCAATAAACAGTGTTTTCTAACTGAGGTTACAGTCCATTGATCGATCTTCGAAAATCTGCGTTCTCAGCAATGAAGAAACAGCTTATGACGGGCCAGAAGTCCCGAAGGAACAGTCTTGCCGATGGGTTCGGCAAGGGTCGCCCTACCCTAGTCATGAAGGGCAGGAACTTAAGTTTGGCCAAAAACAGGAGGGAACGATTTAAGAAATGAATTTGTTCAAAAAACGCATGCCGGAGCATCTTCTCAGCAGAGCGTTAGCCCTTGAACATTAACGCCGGTTTCTTTTGTTCCTGTTCTTTCCGGGGTCCAGTGGGATTAAAGTATAAGTATGTTCAACTTTGTCGATTCCTGATCGAGATGGGTGAGGGTCCCAATAAAGGTCGCCGTCCCTATAAACCACCATGTGCATCACCCCTCTATTAGACATTCCGGATGCTAAATACAAAGTCTCCGGATGAAAGTTGGGGCATAAAAAAGCAAAAAATCCCTTAGAAAGAAGAAATTTCTCGAAAGTGTCCCAGAAGTTATCTTCACCCTCATTTCTAAAGTTGGGGACTTCTTCAAGGGGGATGTTGAGAATGGAAGCTACTGCTGCTTCTGTACAGTTGCCTTTGTTAGGGCTGTTTGGATCGTAAAATGTAGTCTGGGTAACCCATCGGGGATGTTTTTCTAGTTCAACCATAGTCTTTCCTTTTTTGGCGAGAATAGGAGGATTCGAACCCCCGACCTGCCGATTAGAAGTCGGCTGCTCTGTCCAGCTGAGCTATATTCTCAAATCCGTACCGTGCGGAAAGTCCCCCCGCACCCGATAACAATTTTCCGCACCGTCTCGAAGTCGGCCTCTGGAACGTAGATCATCGCCACCTTCAGGTGTTCGGCCACTATGGTGCGCAGAGCGACTGAAGCCACGTACGGAATGCAGTCGTCTTTCTGCCACCCACTGTACGCGCCGGGGGAATACCCCATCGATTCACAAAGGTCGGCCATGTTCATGCCGGTCCGAACGGAGGCGTCTTCAAACTCCGCGAATGGTGCTTTTTTAAATTCACGAGCCATTAATTTTCCCTTTTTCGGCTTGGATTTCATTCATTAGATCGGTCACGTGCTGTATTACAGAATCGTGGTCAGTGTGTATGTTGGCCAATTCGTTACAGCAGTACCCGTATACTACTTCTCCGAATTCACGATGAAGATCATGGAGAGCGTTCGTACTTGTCGAATTCGCGGCTGATTCCGTCCCCGTCGTGGTCGCAAATAAAGTGTTCACCTTCTTTGCAATAGACAAAAAATTCATCACCACCTTTTCCTCCGACTCTGACCTGAAGTGCCCCGTTTATATCCAAACATCCGCATTTGGGCGTCGGATATACTAGCATGCCTTCTCTTAGTTCGCTAATTTTCAAGACCATCTGGCTCTTCCCCTTATTGCGTCCCGGTCCACGTGCCCCATTTCTTCAAATGGCACCATGATGCCGGTGTCGGTCCCTTGAGATACGACGATCTTACCACAGTCGCGCAGCACCATCAACGGCCCTTTCTCAGTAGACAGGCCATTCATATAGTCGGTACTGTTGACACCCACCCAGTTCCCGAGTTTGCGGTTGTGCCACGCGGAAACGAACCACTGGCACTCAACCAAGTCTTTCTGGTCCAGAATACTGTTCCGAAGTACAGGCTGAATGCCTTTGAGGCTCACGCCGCGATTTTGGAGTTCGACCAGAGCCCTCGGAATCGCCTGAATATCCTTCCCAATATATCGGGGCCGGAGTTTCATAAAATCGGGAAGCATTTTCCTCCCCATCGAATCGGTATTGTACCCGTAGGCATCAGTCAGCATGTCCACGAACATAGGAATGGAGGACAGAGGACTCCGAGTGTCCCAGTCTATGCGCAGGGTCAGCCCGGTGTTCCGGTACTGGTTCAGAACGGTGTATTTGTTCCGCTCCAGCAGAAATGATCTGAGGGCCGAACTGGGGTCCATACCAGTCAGTCGCGCCGTATGCCCCCGTTCTTGGAATTCGTTCAAATACCAATCGGTCGTAAGTTCCGGACCGTAGCTGGCGATTTCCAAGTCCATCGCGTCGCTAAAGCAGGGTTCCATAGTTCGGTGCCAGAATAATCTGTAGGAGTGCCCGTTGTCCGGAATCCACGACATGAAGTCCACGGCTTGGTCCCAAACGATTCCGTCCGCTGCGTAGATACGCATGAGTTCTTTGGCCAGCACTCGGGAGTTCGCGGCGCGATTGATTTCCCGCGAGCAGTGGTGAAAGAAGTGCCCCATCATTCGCATCAGGGTTTGGTTTTGAATAACACTTGCGATGGGGCCCGTGTAGATTGTCGCGATGGGTGTTCGGTCCGGAATAGTTTCCCCGTCCTCGACGTGGAGGATTCGAACATCGGGCGGCATAGCGCGAAGGTCGGTTGGAAACCCGTTCAGGTATTCGGCCATGCCGTTCACCAGAACTTTCCCCCCGAGAGCTTGTCGGGCCCAGAACGTGATCTGGAGGTCGTCAGCGAGTGGATTTAGCATTATTTTTCCAGTTTCTTGAAAAGAGCAGGTTTGTCGGTTGGAGCATCGGAGCGCCCGCGAACATGCGCGCGGCCCGGTCCCCATCGATCGAGGGATTCGTGGTGCGCCCCCATTAGTCGGTCGATCGAGACGGGGTTCCCGTCGCGATCCTGCAGGACGAATGCGCCCCCGGATCGGGTGTCGACTTGAACGGTGATGTACTTCAGTTGCATATCCACCAGCCAGAGGTTGTCGTTCTGCAGCGCCTCGATGATTAGATGCAGGTCCCTGTTCCAATTGGGGGCGATTAGTGGTTCAGTGTCTTTGGTCATTGGTGTCTCCCATCTAGACCCCTATAGTACACATACGCGCGGGGGCGCGCAACGGGGGCCTTCGAGAAGGGGGTCTTGTGCAGTAGGGGTGGGTGTGGTAGGTTATATGGGACGTTACGGCGTCGCCTTTGAGATAGTTAAGGGTGGACTGAAGCACCGAGGGTTATTGGCAAATGATGACCCCTCACTGCACTCACACGTTCACCTTTATCTTTACAGGGCGACTACAAGTTTAAAGGGGAATGCAAGATGACAGGTGGCGGTTAAATCGAGATAGTGTCCGGACTGACGGATAAGGGTTATCGCTTTAGGAGCCCTAGGTCGTAGGTTCGAGTCCTGCTCCCCCTGCCAATGAAGGGGGATAGCTCAGCTGGTAGAGCAAGGTAAAACATCCTTTCCATACCACGTTCGGATACTTAAATGAAAGCCTGCCGGTGGGGCTTTTCAATCTTCCCCGGCACCAGTTTTTGAAAGGACTGAAGAGTAACGGTTATCAGCAGGCTCGCCGCTTGTGCTCCAAATTGGGGAGCGACTCCGTTTTCATTACACGTTCTTTCGCACTAACATACTGGAAGGACTGAAGAGTAACGGTTGTTAGCAGGTTCGACTCCTGCGCCCTTAGGCGAAAGCTACAAATCGGGCGCTACTGCTCCAAATTGGGGAGCGACTCCGTTCTCATTACACGTTCTTCCGCACTAACATACTGGTCGGACTGAAGCACTGAGGGTTATTCTTCTAAAATAAACTCCTCTATCGCACTCACACGTTCGGCCTCTCAACAACAGCGATCTAATCCGTCGCTGTATAAAAGCCGAACAGCGTTGTGTTTCCCCGCGACAGTCCGGCTTTTCCGAGAGGCCCGAATGGCAAACAAGCTGTTCGGGCCTCATTTGTATTGGGGAAAGAAAGGGAGTATGGTCATGAGAATCACCGACCATGTAAATCAGAACTCGACGCCGCAGAGCCAAGCGGTGCCGGGAAAAAATATGGTGAAAAACGACGCGGGCGCGTTTGCGTTCCAACAGTCGGATTTCGATCGAATGCGCCGCTTCGTTACCATCGGTACTGAAGGCGGGACTTACTACGCGAACGAGCGGGATGTCACCATCGAATCGGCGGAGTCGTCACTCCGAGCCGTTCAAGCGATGCACCGGGCGACCGTCGACTATCTCGACGAAGCGCTGACGAATGGCCGGGTCCACAAGTTGGATGCAGCCCTCTATGTATTCGCCCAGGCATGCTCGAACGGCACCGACGACGAACGGTCGTACGCAATGTCGAAAATCCCGACACTGCTTCGAACCGGCACCCAACTGTTCAAATTCCTGCAGTATCTGAAAACGATGCGCGGGATCGGCGGGTCGGGCCTGCAACGGCAAGTGTCGCGATGGTTCACCACACGAAGTGTTGGCGATCTGGAAAACCAGTTCATCAAATACTTCCAGCGCGAAGGTATGTCGTTCCGCGACGTCCTTCGTATTGCCAGACCGGGCGTGGCCAAAAAAGGCCGTCCATCCTTCGAGTACGAGGATGTTGCCGACACCGTGCAAGCGCGGGCGTTGATTTCGTGGGCAGTAGGTGGAGCGGACAAGAACGCGCTCTACGCCGATATCTCCCCGAAAGGCGAGCCGGAGCAGGCCGCGCGCCTGCCCGATCGGTTGGCGGCGGCGAATACTCTGCATATCAGCGACAATATCGGGACCAAACTGGACCTTATTCGGCAACACCGGCTTCCACGCGAAGCGGTGCCGACTGAGGACCTGAAAAACCCGATGGTATGGGACGCACTGCTTCCCCATATGCCGATGATGGCGATGGTCCGCAATTTGGGCAACATGACCAAACGCGGAGTTATCGACTTCAATTCGGTGGCGGAGAAATTCGTCGTTGAACGCCTGAACAATGAAGAGGCTATCCGGAGGAGTAACATTCACCCCTTCCACCTGCTCTATGCTGCTCGGACGTACGCGAGTGGCCGGGGGCTGCGTGGGTCGGGAGAGTGGAAACCCTCTAACCGTGTGGTCGAGGCCCTCTCCGACGCCTTTGATTTGTCGATCAAATACTCGGAGGGGCACCAGATCACCAAGCCAACCCTTCTGGCGGTCGACACCTCAGGTTCTATGGGCTGGTCGGGCGCAGTGGTCAACCCCGCTGAAATCGCGGCACTGATGGCCTACGTCTTTGTTCGAATGGAGTCGAATGTCCATATCATTGGCTTCGATACCTCCGCGAACAACTACATCCCGATCACGAAGCGAACCACGATCGACAGCATTGTGATGCAAGCAAGGTCGGGCGGAGGCACTAACTGTGCTATCCCATTCGATGTGGCGCTTAAGGCCAAGAACGATTTTGATGCGGTGGTAATGCTCACCGACTCCGAATCATGGGCCGGATGGCGGCATACCTTCCAGATGTGCGACGAATACCGTCGCAAGCGGAACCCGAACTGCAAGGCGGTCGAAATGCAACTGGCCGGTTCGCGGGCGGGTACTGCTCAACTGCCGGATGACCCGCTTAATCTGCAGGTCTCAGGCTTTGATGCCAGCGCCTACAATATCGTGGAGTCCTTCCTCCGCGACTAACACCAATCGGGGCTCGGGTCGAAAGGCTCGGGCCCCACTTTTATGGAGAAATATCCCAATGTGGTATTACGTTTTGCTAGTTATTACAGTCGTTGTCTGGATGGTTACGCTCTTTACCCACGTCCGAATGTGCCAGATTTGGCGCAACGCTTCGATCCGGGGAATGCTGGACGGGGACAACTGCCTCCGCACGGAGATGAACGAGATGGAGTATAAGTCGTCCGTGTTGATGGGCAAGATTACCTTTTTCGCGGGGCTTTTTATAATGGCGCTGACCGTGGTTAGACTCGCCACCCTGATGTCTTAATAAACGAAAGCCCCCGGCCACAACGAAGGAGAAGAACCGGGGGCTTTCTAGCGGTGCAGCGCTACACCGATTGCTATTAAGTGGGGGTTTCTGTTGCTAGGCACCCCCTTGCCCCGGAAACGTTACGCAGCGAGAAGCTGCTCCTGCTCCACAATGTCGTTATCGTTGACATTTATTGAATTTGAGCCTATAGCGGGCCTCACCCGGCTTTCTCTTCTCTTCGATCTTACCCTGTCGATACCTAATTCGCCCCCATCAAGAACGCACCGTACTACTTAAGCTACATCCCCAACGGGAAGGCCACCCAGCCGGGGGAGTGGCATCTGCGGGATTAGCGTCCCGCCGCTTTGTTTTCCAGTGGACTAACACCGGACGGCTTAGTATGTTCGAAGCGGTTAGCCTTAGCCGACTAAACCCCTTCTAGGTGCATTCATGGTGGAGGCGGCGGGAATTGCACCCGCGTCCAGTGGCAATAGCTAGGAGCCTCATAAAAAGCGAGATCACCATACCATAGGTGGATAGGTACATCAAGATGGGGTTCAATACATTCTGTTGACCGAATACTCTCCATGGTGTGCAATCCCCCCATGCGTCGAATTCCAATGGTATGCGCCAATTGTGAAGTTCAGTTCATGAAACCTTGGGGAGACGCCCGCAAGGGTCTCGTTCGTGGCCAGATCGAATTCTTTTGCTCCATTGGATGCGCTACCAAATATCGAAAAGCAGTTGACCGATTAATTTCGTACGCGGACAAGAAGCGGGGAACTCACGACCCCTACCGATACTACTACAACAGCCTTAAGAATCGGTCCCGCAAATCCGGCATAGACGTAACCATCGATCCTGTGTATATTAAGCAGCTATGGAGACACCAAAAGGGGCGGTGCCGGTATACTGGAATCAAGTTGAAACTCCAGAGCCACGCCAATATAAAGGTCAAGCCCCACAAGTTGGCTTCTATAGATCGGATAAATAGTTCCGAAGGTTATGTCGAGGGCAACGTACAATTCGTGAGTGTAACTTGCAATCTCGCGAAGGGCTCGATGGACGAGAAAGACTTTCTGGAATTCATGGAGACTCTTAGAAATGCGAGACCTGAGTTTTACGATCCTTCTGGAGACGCTGGCGGCGTCTAGAATATCTTTTCAACGGGCCCGGTGTAGTGTCGACCCGGATTTGAACGCCATGGAGGATATCAAGTTTCTAAAAGACTGTTATGACGACTATGCGTCGCAGTCCATCGCCACCCTTGAAAAGTTAATCGGAATTATGATTGAGGACGGAGTTGTCGACTCTCAATGGGCCAAAGAAATCGGGCTCTTCATTGAGGCACCCGAGGACCTCGAATGAGTTCGCAAGTCCTAATCGGCGGGGGAGTTGCCATTGACGAGGATATCATGTTCGAGATGGCCGAGGCCATGGTGTCGGGAATGACAGTTCGGTGGCGAGAAATGGACGGAAAGGCGAAGGAGTCGTACATGCTAGCTTGCGTCCGAGCCCTTCGCCCTCTCCTTAAACATTATGAATTGTCTCCAAAACCCGAATGATATTGAGAGCCTCTCCCGCTTTGCGCTCTTGAATGAACGACCGCTGGCTGACTTCCGTTACGCTCGCATCGCTGCCCGCGTAATACCGCCAGAGCCGGGGTTTAACCTTCACGCACAGGAGCCACCCGGCCTTACCGCCGCAAGCCTGCTCTTCCCGGATGAAATTGCGCTGGAGAGCCGTCATTTTAAGTTTGATTTTGGTTTTGGCCATCTTCGGGTTGGTCTCGTATTTAACCTCGATCCAAGTGGGCCCGAAAGCGTTGTCGCAGGTGTATAGGTCGACAATTCCGGCAATGTGTCGATCGCTGATCTTCAGGCATCTGCCCTTCAGTCTCGATCGAACGATTTTCTTAACTTCTTTGTAAACGTCTTTTTCGCTATTCGCCATAATGCACCGTTGTGTGAGTGGGTTGGGTGTGGTAGTATGTAGTCACTATCGGAGGAAACTCATGTTAATCTGTCTTAACGGACCCCCTAGAGCCGGGAAAACTTGGATTGCTGATTATCTCGTCGAGTATTGGGGCTTTACCAAACTCAATCTCGCACGGTCTTTCAAGTCGTTCATCGCTGAATCTCTAAACGTTAGCGTCGACACTCTGGAGGACATTAAAGACCAAGTTTTTCATCCTGACAATTCCCATAATTCTCTGATCGCTAGCCCTATCGTTCGCGACATGTGCAAAGCGGAGGAAATCACTGTACGGGAGTTGTTTATCGACGCTGCGAATCTTATCGAGAGGGTGGACCCCGCAGCATGGGTTCGAAGAGCCATGTCCGGAGTCGACGTTTCCAACGACTTATATGTGCTGGATTCGATCGGCAAAGTCAGCCAGTGGGCATGGATTGTAGCGAACACTAACACGATGGATATTGATCTGTGGAGAGTAGGGGCCAACAGCGCGGATTTCAAGGCGGTCCAATTTCCGGATGGCAGGCACGGGATTGGCAAGGACACTCTCAATTCAACCCACCTTTACCGGCAGATCATTAATATGCCGAAAAATGTCCAGTGGTGCGAATCCGGGGAGACGGAGCGCCAGATCATAGAAACACTAATAGAACTTGGAGCGGCAAATTGAGTGAGTGGAAAAGACACGATTACGGTCAGTTAGACAAAACGACCAAAGAAATGGTGGGAGAGTGGACCTATCCACAGGACCATCCGTATGTACCCGTGGGGCCGTACGGATACGTCTCCTTGATCGATGTCGCCGGGTCTGATGCCTCAGTAGCCCGCGACGCACGGGTACAGCCGGAGGCCGCATGGAGGCCAGACAAGGGCGATGGCAAGATGAACGATCCGCGACTGTTGCGGCATTTGTTCATGTCGAACCCCTGCCATTCCACTCCGTTCGAAAAAACTTACGTGAAATTGTGGGTTAAAGCCCCCATTTTCGTGTACCGCGAGTGGCACCGGCACCGGGTTTGGTCGTTCAATGAGGAGTCGGCGCGCTACAAGGCTCTGCCGCCCCATTACTGGATGCCGAGGGTGGATGAAATCGGAGTTCAGTCAACGAAAAACCACCAGTCCCGAGTTATCTCGGGCGAATATACCGAGGAAGATGTTGCGGCGCTGAAGGAAATCGAAAGAGCGTACCGGGCGGCAGATTATTCTTATCGAAACTTGCTTGAAATGGGAGTTCCAAGAGAAGTAGCCCGATGCGTGATGCCGGTGGGGATTTACTCAGAAATGGTAGCTTCCGTGAGCCTATGGAATCTGTTCAAATTTATGGACCTGCGCTGGCATCCAGACGCGCAAAAGGAAATTCGGGACTATGCTGCGGCGATATTTGAGTTGCTTGGACAATCCGAGAAATTCCCGATCATTCTCGATCTTTATATGGAAAAAAGAGGCAAAGCATGATTATCGGATTAACGGGTCCACAGCGCGCCGGAAAAACCACGGTTTACGACCATTTTCACAACAAACACAATTTCGTGAGATTGTCTATCGCGGCGCAGATCAAGAAAGAGGCTCACCGGCTCGTGGGTATGGAGTTCACGGACGCCGAAAAAGATGAACCCCAGCCGACTCTGAATGGAGCTACCCCTCGCGATCTATATATCTATATCGGGCAGTTGGACGAGTACTATTTCCCTCTATGGGTGGAGCGCATGTTCAGGGACGAATATCAGGGCCCCGGTACGAACCATGTAATCGAATCGGTTGGCAAGCCCTTCCAGTGGGCGGCGATTATGGGGTTTGCGCACCAGAACCATGACCACTGTGTCATATTCGACGTCTCCCGTCCGGACTATGAGTATAAAGATTCGAGATCGCCAATATTGGACTACCACAACATGATGCGGGTGGAAAACAAGCGCGGGCTGGACGACTTGTACCGAGAGTTGGATGATTTCTACCTTCCCGCTCTGCTCAAAATGAAATTCGATCGCACCGATGAAGAAATTCGGGCGTATATAGAAAGGATTAAAAATGCAAAAGGTTGAAGAAAACATCATCTCGGGGTACGTTGATCCGAACCCTCTCGAAGATTTCATCAAACCGGGGAAAGTGTCCGTCATCATTGATGGCCAATACGGGTCCACGGGCAAGGGTTTAATCGCCGCATACGTCGCTATGAATGTCGACGGTTTCTCCTACGCCATAACCAACGCTTCGGCCAATGCGGGCCATACAACAGTGATTGGCGATCGCAAGTTCACCACCTTCCATCTCCCGACTTCAGCGGTGATCAACGAGGACAGCTTCGCGGTTATCGACGCCGGGGCGATAATCGACCCCGACATCCTGTTCCAAGAGTTGGAAGAGCATAACATGTGGGACCGGGTGTTCATTCACCCCAACGCGGCGGTAATTCTGCCAGAGCATACTGCGGCGGAGAAGGCTTCGGGCTCGTCGACTAGCAAAATTGGCTCCACTCAAAAGGGAGTTGGCGCTGCACTGGCCGACAAAATCGCTCGCCGGGGCAACGTGGCCGCGCTGGACCAACGGCTCCGGCCTTTCGTCCGGGAAATCACCCCCAACGAATTCGCGAGTTGCAGGGGGTCGATTCTGGAAGTTCCGCAAGGCTTCAGCCTTGGTGTCAACTCCGGTGGATTCTACCCCTATTGCACTTCCCGCGATGTTACACCATCGCAGGCGATGTCGGATGCGGGCCTTCACCCCTCCTTCCTCCACAAAACGCTGATGTGCGTTCGGACTTACCCTATTCGAGTTGGTAATATCTACGACGAAAATGGGAAGATGGTGGGGTGGAGCGGCCCGTCCCATGCAAACCAAAAGGAACTGGAGTGGGAGAAGATCGGAGTAGAGCCCGAACTCACTACCGTGACTAAACGCCCGCGCCGGATTTTCGACTTTTCAATGGAACAATACAGGCGATCGCTGGAGTATATCCGACCGGATTTGGTCTTCCTGAATTTCTGCAACTATCTGGACAAGAATCAAGTCCGTGCGCTCTCCAATCAGATGGATGCGAATGGTAAGGGTCCGGATTTGTTGGGTTACGGTCCGGATGTCTCGGATGTAATTCCGCGCCCCACTGTCAACAGCATTGACTTCCAGTTGGACCCAAAGGCCGACATTGTCAATTGGGCGAACTCCGAAAAAGGGATTAAACTGAGATGAAAAATTTTCCGAGAGAGTTAAGAACCCTGCAATTCGTCCCTCGGTGGTCGATTGTTCGAACACTCCGCACACAATCCGTAGCCGAACACAGCTACTATGTGGCTCTGTACTGCAGGTGGATTTTTCATTCGATTTGCGAAGTTCCGTGGATGGCGGAAAACGGAGTCGAACTCGACGGAGTGCTGAAAGCGGCGCTGACGCACGATATTGAAGAGTCGTTCACCTCGGACATCCCGAATCCCATCAAGGGATACGCCGGGTTGAGGGGCAACGAGGCGTTCAAAAAGTGGGAATCGGAAACCGCAGCGGCCAGATTTGGCGGTCTTTTCTACAGCGACCCGCCCAAACCAATTAAACAAATCGTTTGGTTGGCGGATGTAATCGAAGCCTGCGCGTTTCTGGCCGAAGAGCGGCGAATGGGCAACCGGGAAGTAGACGACATTCTGGACCATATGATGGAAATTTTGGACGATGTAGTCAAATCCGAGTGGTTCAAGGATATGTCGGGCGGGGACCCCGAGTCCGCTAGGGCTGTTTTCGACCACATTAACGATATCGAATTTAAATGCGACACGGTGACTAAATGAAAACTCCTTGGCATCTGAACTCCACCCCGTACGAGGTCCAAACGACTGCGGCGGAAGCTGCGGAAGGCAAAACCGGATTCGGGTTTTTTCTCGAACAGGGATTGGGCAAGACCGCGATTATTCTGAACGAATTCATCGACCTTGTGTCGAAGGACGAAATTCAGTGCGCGGTGGGGTTCATGCCAAAGTCCCTTCTGGACAACTGGAAGGATGAAGCCGAGAAAATGGGCTTCAAGCCGGAGATTTTCGTATGGGACGACGTGCCGCCCCCGGAAAAGCTCCCCAAAAACAAGCCGTTCGTGGTGGTGGTAAACTATGAAGCCTCCATCACTGATCGGGGACAGAATTTCTTGGATGGAGTCTACGAGATTTACGGCTCCAGCATGTACACGTTTATCGACGAATCGTCCAAGATCAAAAACCACAAGGCTAAGCGCACACTGTCTATTCTCAGCTACTGCGCCCGATCGAAGTATGTTCGCATCGCGACGGGCACCCCGGTTACTCAGTCCGTGGCCGATTTGTGGGCGCAACTGAGGGCCATCCGAGCGCTCCCCAGTTCCTACCGGTACTACCCGTTTAGGCACAAGTTTTGCGTAATGGGAGGATATCTCGGTAAGCAGATCGTGGGTGCCAAAAATGTAGATACCCTGCAGGCTCTCATGAAGAACACGACCATGATTGCCAAAAAGAAGGATTGGACGGACCTTCCGGACAAGACTTATATTAATCGCAAGGTTCAGCTTACTCCGGCGCAGGCCAAGCACTACGTTCAGATCGAATCTGAATTCATTACCATTGTTAACCGTGAAGTCATCAGTGTGAACATGGCGATTACTGCGGCTCAGAAGATGCAGCAGATCGTGTCGGGTTTCATGCATGGCGAGGACGGTAAGGTGGTTCCCCTGTTCAAAACCCCGACCCAAATTCCCAAGATTCAGGCGCTGGTAGACATCGTCGAACAGATACAGGGCAAGACGATTATATTCTGTATCCACAAATACACAATCGACATGTTGATGGGCGTATTGAAGGATTACAAACCGGCCTATATTCGGGGCGGAATGAAGCCTGCGGAGAGGAAAGAACAGCGGGATCGGTTTAATAACGATTCCGAGTGCCGGGTTATTATTTGCCAGATTCAATCCGGCGGAATCGGCCTCACTCTGCTGGGCCAACCGGGCGATGATCGTTGCTCCTCCACCATCTTTTACGAAAACGACTTCTCGCTTGAAAATCGCCTGCAGGCTGAGGACCGGAACCACCGGCACGGGCAGGATACTCCGGTTACGTACTACGACATGTTTTCCACCGGGGTCAATCTTCCCATCGAAGAGAAGATTATCGCAGCGCTTCAGCGCAAAGAGGATTTGGCAAACACTATCCAAAACCCCTTGCTCACGAAGCGTGAGTAGGGTAAAATACGGTTGAATGACACGGAGGTGAATGTGGGAGATTTTCCATACAACTTTGAAGCCATACGCCGTAGCCTGTCGCACCAGTATCCGTTGACCGATCAACAGATTCTGTTTTGTTTTCACTATTCCAAGACAGGGAATGGCATGGCTTCTATTCGGAGCGCCGGGTATAGACACTCGACTCCGGGAAGCCAGTCGAGCGCCGCGTATCGGCTGCAAAATAACCCGAGAATAGCTGAGGCAATCCAGAAGTTCAAAAATGGGCAATTTGATCGAAACCCCTGAGTTTAAAGTACCATCTTTAAATCCGGGCGAAGTTCAAGAACTAAAAGAGTTAGAAGTTACCACGGACGACATGTTGTTCGTGTCGCAGTACGTGACCACCCATTCACCGGGGGCTGCGTATGCGTCCGTTTATCAGTGCGACCAAAAGGCCGCTCAGCGCCTCGGGGTGATGCACCTTGCGCGCCCCAAAATCCAAAAAGCGCTCACTATCTTCTACAAAAAGGTGGGGGAAGCCCTACTATTGGATTCGAAAGTCGTGTATGCTAAAGTGTGGGAGATTGCTAATGATCCCAGTGCCAAGCATTCAGATCGGCTCCGAGCCCTTGAAATGCTGAATGGCATGATTAAAGATGTAGAGAAAGGAGAAGATGATGAAGCGTCTCTCAGGCCCGTGGTCAATGTTCTCATCAACGCCGTTGGCGGCGAAGTCAAGGCAGAAACGAGCCAAGGCAAAGCCAAAAAAATCGAAATCTACGAACACGAAGCGATTTCGGTAGGACCTAAATCCGATGCTTCCTGAGTTAGATATTGTTCTACACCCGACTCAGGGGCTGGTTTTCACGTCCGAAGCGACTGAAATGCTCTACGGCGGCGCGGCGGGCGGCGGTAAGTCGTACCTGATGCGAGCGGCGGCGGTCATCTGGGCTTCCCAGATTCCAGGCATTCAAATTTATCTATTCCGGCGCAATTTCCCCGATCTAGAGGCCAACCACCTGAACGGACCGGCAGCACTGCCTATTCTGCTGGGCCCGTTCATCGACAACGGCCACGTAAAGTGGAACAAAACCAAGTATACGTTCGACTTTTGGAACGGCTCCACCATTAAACTCTGCCACTGCCAGCGGGACGACGACCGGTACAAGTACCTAGGGGCCGAAATCCACGTTCTCCTGATCGACGAGTTGTCGCAATTCACTCCAGTCGTTTATAAGTTTCTCCGCACTCGGGTACGGATGGTCGGGGTGAAAGTCCCGCAAGGCGTCCACGGACAGTTCCCAAAGATTTTGTGCGGCTCCAACCCCGGTGGTCCCTGCCACCAGTTTATGAAGCAGACGTGGATCGACCCTGCCCCTCCGATGGGCTACCACAGGGCGGAAGAGGACGACGGGGGTATGCTGCGGCAGTTTATCCCGGCCAAAATCCGGGATAACCCGTCCCTGATGGAGGAGGACCCCGATTATCCAAATCGTATTAAGGGTATGGGCGACGCCAAGCTGGTTGAAGCTTATCTCGATGGTAACTTTGATGTTATTATTGGAGGTATTTTCGACGATGTGTGGAAAGAAGACGTCCACGTAATGAAACCTTTCAGGATTCCGGCCAGTTGGTACGTGGATCGGGCCTTTGACTGGGGCAGTTCCAAGCCCTTTTCGGTCGGGTGGTTCGCGGAGAGCGACGGTACTGGAGTGGTTCTGGCCGATGGCACTACTAGGCATTTCCCAGCGGGGACTATATTCCAAATCGGAGAGTGGTACGGGTGGAACGGCAAGTCGGACGAGGGGATCAAGTTGGAAGCCGTCGAAATAGCCAAGGGAATCAAGGACATCGAAGCGAACATTCCGTACAACGTGTACGGTGGACCGGCTGATGCTTCTATTTTCGACGACCAGAACGGCAATTGTATCGCGGACGATATGGAAGACGAGGGCGTTTATTGGTCGGTGTCCGACAAACGACCCGGTTCAAGGGTTTTGGGGGTTGAGAAGATAAGGACCTTGCTAAAAGAGGCCACGCGGGATAGAATGGAAAAACCCGGATTCTTCGTTTTTGAGAACTGCAGGCATACAATTCGGTTGCTTCCAACGGCTCCGAGAGACAATGTTCGATTTGACGATGTAGCCCGTGGTTACGAGGACCACGTTATCGACATGTTGCGGTATAGGGTTCGTGGTGAGAAACAGTCGGTTGGATCGCGGGCTAACAGCCCATATTGATTTAACCCATTCAATTATGGTTAAATGACACCAATGGCAGAAAATCAACTGAACCGAACGCATCCAGACTACGATGACCAGTATTCCAACTGGGAGATCATGGACGACTTGTACATTGGTGCACCGGCTGTAAAAAGCGCTTCCACCAAGTACCTACCCATGACCGAGTCCGAGGAAATCGACGCCAAAAAAGCGGGTTCCAACAAAAGAACCGCTTACGACAGGCGTTTGGACAACGCAGTTTACTTCAATGGCATCGACCGACTGGTGAAGTACACTACGGGCCACATGTACCGCGAGAACCCAGTGTACCCGGAAGAGGGCGAAGCGCCCGAGTGGTTTGAGAGCATGGTAGAGGACGCGGACCTTTTGGGCACCGAACTCGACACTTTCCTCCGCAACGTTTCTCTCAAGTCCTATCTTATGGGGCATTATTTCATCGCGGTGGATTTCCCCAACACTTCCGGAATGGATAGTCGTTCCGTGGTCAAGATGACCAACCCCCGCCCGTATCTGGTGCCGGTCTCGCCCATCGAAATCATTAACTGGGCTCTGGAGCGCACACTCGACGGTTCCTATCAGTTCAAGTGGTTGGTTCACAGGTATTCGTATCGCGAATCCGATGGCCCAATGGACGACCACTATACTTCCGTATATTACAAGGTATGGTACAAGAACAAATGGGAACTTTGGGTCGCTCGCTTGGAGACCGAAGAAACCGATCTGGACTCAGTCCAACCGGAATTGGTGGAAGAGGGTCCTAACCCTCTAGGGTTTATTCCGTATCAACCCATTTATTCGCAGATGATTCGTCCCATGGTGTCCAAACCACCATTGGTGGAATCTGCCAATTTGAATATCGACCACTACCGCGTTTTGTCGGCTTTCAACCACGGTCTGATGTTCCACCTGAACCCGATCTTGGTCCTATCCGGCGTCCAAGACTCCCATATTAAAACGGGTTCCAACGCCGCACTGGTTCTACCTAGAAACGCCAAAGCGGAGTACGTAGAGTATACCGGTCGTTCGCTGAACATCGGTAAAGAAACTGCGGAAATGATTCTTCGTGAGATGTGGGAATCCGGCATGAGGTCTCAGACTTCGCTGGGTGCCAACACTTCGGCGGACGCTAGGCGTCTCTCCAGATCAGATTTCCAGTCTTGGCTCCTTTCGGTGGTGTCGTCCCACGAGAATTCGTATAATCGCGCCATGGGCATAGCTGCCCTTTGGGCGAGAGACATCCCCGAAGTCGAAAAACTTATCAAGTTGAACAAAGATTTCGACTTGACGCCTATGGACGCCAACGAAGCGGAGTTCCTGCTTAATACCCGCAAGGCGGGCGAAATTTCACGCCGCGTATTCCTCAAGGAATTGCAACGCGGTGAACGTCTCGACAAGACTGTCGATATTGACGAAGAAGTAGAGGCGGCGAAGGCCGATCTCGAAGAAGACCTCAAGGCGCTGGCTGAGGCTGAGGCCGCGTCTATGAAAAATCAAAATGAGGCAAGTGCAGATCAGCCAGAACAAGAACCCAACCCAGACCAAGGGTCTGAAAACCAAAGGACAAGGTCCAATGACGACGAATAAAACACTATACCCCCTCATGAGAATCCCTGCCCACTCGTTTTACGACGACGGCGGTGACGGTGGCGGCGATCCCGTTCCGTTCGATCTAAATGCCGCCCTGAAAGACCCTGAGTCGAAGAAAAAACTTCAGGACTGGGCAGAGCGCGAACTCGTGTCGGGTGTCAAAGCCAAAAACGAGGAACTTCTCGGAAAACTTACTCGGTACAAGGTCAAGGACGCTGATACCGGTGAAGAGACTTATATCGACCCTGAAGTTGCTACTCAGGCCATCGAATTCATGAACACCGAGGGCAAGGATATTAATTCCAAAATCGAGAAGGCTGTTTCGGAAGCCAACAAGCGCGCCGAAAACCAAGTCAACTCTCTGCAAGGCCAGTTGGACAAAGCCAACGCAACGGCTGAACTTGAGCGCAAGGCTCGGATCGACAAAACTCTCGGTTACGAACTCAAAAGCGCCCTTCTGGAATCCGGCATCAAGCAGGGCAAATTGCCTATGCACCAGATGTATTTGATGACTCAGGTTTCAGTTGATGTTGACGAAAACGGCCACGAATCGATTATTATCAAAGGCGATGACGGCAATTTGCGGTACGGCAAAGATGGCCCGATGACTTTGAAAGAGTTTATCGAAGAATACCGCGACAAGGACGATATCTCGGACGACTGGGAAGCCGACGTAATGGGCGGTTCCGGTCAACCTCAGGGCGATGGTATCCGTCGCACTGGCCCGAAGATCGACCAAGACCTGTCTCCGCAAGAACGCCTGCGCCAGTATCGCCAACAAGCGGCGAAAAAGGCAAATGCACGATCTCGTTAATTCTATAATTGACGAATTCGGGTGAGTGTGGTATGGTGCAAATAGAAGCTAGGCTTCCAAATCGCGCTCCCGTAAGCAAGGCTGCGGAGCTGAACCCCCGTTAATCTATTGTGAGGAAAGAGGAAAACAAATGCTCACTTTGGTAGAAGCGGCTAAGCTCCATTCTGGTGACGTGGTTCGATCCGCGATCATCGAGCTTTATGCCCGCAACAGCGATGTACTTCGCGTCCTCCCTTTCGAGGGAATCGAAGGCAACGCACTTCGCTATAACCGCGAAGACAAACTGCCGGGAGTTGGATTCCGTGGTGTGAACGAAGGTTTCACAGAGTCCACAGGTGTCTTGAACCCGCGTGTTGAAACCCTGACTATTGCCGGTGGCGATTTGGATGTCGATAAATTCATCGTTGACACCATGGGCGCTGACCAGCGATCAACCCACGAAGCGATGAAGGTTCGCGCTCTGGCCCTCCGTTGGGGCAAAGCGTTCATCAAAGGCGATTCGGGTACTAACCCGCGCGAATTTGATGGCCTCCAACAACGTCTTGGCGGAAACCAACTGGTAACTAACCATGCTACCGGTGGTGCACTGTCTCTGGCAAACCTCGACGAACTCATTGACTCCGTCGACAATCCAACACACTTGATCATGAACAAGTCGATGCGTCGGCGTCTGACTCAAGCGTCTCGGAACACCAGCGTTGGTGGTTATATCACCTTCGAACAAGACGAATTTGGCCGTCGCCAATCGTACTACGCTGAACTTCCTATCCTGATTTTGGACGAGGACGAAGAGGGCAATCAAATCCTCCCGTTCACTGAAGCATCTTCAGGCGGTGGTTCCACCAGCACATCAATCTATTGTACGTCGTTCTCCGAAAACCACCTCGTTGGTATTGAGAACGGTGGGATTGATGCCCGCGATCTTGGAGAACTTGAGTCGAAGCCAGTCTTCCGTACTCGGGTTGAGTGGTACTCGGGCGTGGCATTGTACCACGGTCGTTCTGCCGGTCGTCTTCAAGGTATCACCAACGCCGCCGTCGCGGTATAATAGGAGGACATTGACATGGCCAATCGTGCTATCATGGATGTCGGCCTTCAGCTTCGCGATGTTGCTGATGCTGCCGAAACAGCCGATGCGGACGAAGCAGGTATCGCTCTCGATCTTGCTCTGAACCATCCGGATGCTGTTGAAGACAACTCCGGTATTGATTATCGCTTCAAAGCGGTTTTCCACAATATCGTTGTTGGCGGTGATGTCGCACCGACTCAAGTTGATTTCGTTATCGACGTTGATTCGCTTGCGGCCTTCTCTGACACCCCCGTTGAGGTGGGTCGTCGGACTTGGAATGGTTCGGAAACCGAATTGGAAATCGTTCTTGATTTGAACGACATTCTTGTTCAGGACGCCAATGCTGCAGCTATCCGCTGCGGTATGGACCTGACCGGTGGAACAAACCCAACCGTCGACTATGGTTGTTTTCTGACTAAACTCTAATTGACTTCGGAGTTTGGGTGAAATAAAATGGGCGGACCGGGAAAACCCGGCCCGCCCATTGCCTTATTTGGAGATAAATATGCCTAAAGGACCCTTCAGTTCTCAGATTCCTATGGTGAATGAAAAGGGAGAGAAACGATCCTTTCACCCCATCGACGCCAAGGAACAAATGAAGTTCGGCTGGAAACCAGCCAAACCTGAGCCCGCAGCAGAATTCGGTAAGGAGGATGCTAAGCCCGTCGAAGTCGAGGTCGACATCAAGACGAAAAGCGGTGAAACTGCTGGCGACGCTTCGATCGCGGTTCCAGAGCCCGTCGAGCCGAAAGCCAAAACGAAGACCCCCAGCAAAAAGAAGTAAGTAAATGGCTCTCACGGTCGGAACAGACAGTTACGTCACCCTCGCTGAGGCAACGACGTACTTTGACGGCAGGCCCCATTCATCCGAGTGGTCCGATGTCGCCAAAACTGATGACCAGCGAGAGAATGCTCTTCGTTTTGCGGCGGTCCATATGGATCGTCGGTATGAGTGGTGCGGGGTTCTCTACCTCTCCACTCAGGTGATGAAATGGCCCCGCAAAGACTTCTACGACGACGAGGGCCGGTTGTTCGATGGCACGTCCACACCGCAGGCAGTGAAGGACGCTCAATGCGAACTCGCCCTGCAGTGGTTATGGGCGGACCAGTTGACTCCGGCTCCGACGTCCTTGACCAGAAGTGACGCTAACGGCGGAAACCAAATCAAGAAACAAAAGGTCGGTTCTCTGGAACAGGAATTTTTCCAAGCATCCGGCTATTTGTTCGATCTCGTCGAGGGGCGATTGCGAGAGAAAGTCTACCCATTGGTTGACTTATATCTCCAGCCTTATTATGTTCGCAAAATCCAAAATGGAATTCAGGCGGAGTTGTATAGGTGAGTGAAGTAGCTGCGTGGAAAGAAACAGCTAATTCTATATTTGCCGCATTCGGTGACGTGGTCAAGGATGCGTTAGTAAGAGAGTATTCGGACACCACTTCATACGACGACGTCACTGGAAGAATGGCAAAAACCGCCGCCGACACTGCCACCAAGCTGGTGTGGACCGGAGGGGCTAGTAAGTTCAAATCGATCGACATGATCAAGGACGGCGATCTCATTGCTACGGTTCGAGGTTCTGATTTCTCGGCCCCCATTAAACTTGGGGTGGAAGTACAGATTGGGGCTGCGCCATGGGACGCGGACCGGGAAACATGGACGGTAATCCAGATCGCAGAGGACGACGCCGGAGTGGGCGCAATATACCTCTTGCACCTATCTACACAGGGACAAAGAGATGCCACCTAGCAATAGAGGATTAGCGAGAAATTTTGGAAGTCTTCTGTACACCCGCAAAGGTGGGAGTTTTGATGTCCAGCTTCGAAAGTGGGCCAAAAAAACCGAAGAGGACTTGGGGTATATCGTGCTGGACGCCGCTCAACTTATGGGCGACGCTGTGGTTCAATCTACCCCGTTTAGATCGGGTCGAGCCAAGGCCCACTGGAGATTTGGGATTAATTCCCGTCCGGGTGGTTATGACAGAACCAAAAGGGCCGGAATCGACCACTACATCGACGTTGAACCGTTGAACGGGTGGAAAGTGGGCGACAACATCCATTTGTACAATAAAGCGCCCTATGTTGCTCTACTGGAGGCCGGAATGTCGCCCCAAGCACCTGCAGGTTCTATATTTAGGGACCATGTTGCTAACTGGGACTTGTATGTCGCCCAAGCTGCGAGGTTGAATGATTTCTGATGCCCGATTCTAATGATGGCGATATCATCAATGCTTTCAACGAAAAGCTGAGGCTTTACGATGGTGGTTCGTGGAATGCTAAGATCGAATTCCAGAACGACAAGGCGTTTAATCCGCCTTCCAATTCTATGTATCTCAAAACCATCACAACGTTCCGAACTCCCCGCCTGATTGGCCAAGGCCCTGAGGGGCATTATAAGATCAACGGGGCGTATTATATTAATATCATGGTGCCCAAAGGGGCGGGGCTAGTCCCCGCTTACAATCTCGCTGGAGGTCTAGTCAACCACTTCAAACGTGGAATAACATTGACGAAGAACTCCAAGCGGGTTACAATAGAACGATCCCATTACGGACTTCAAGCTGAGGATGGTGATTTTGTGGTGATTTCGGTATCAGTCGATTTTTACACATACACCCTTTACTGACGGAGAATTAAATGCCCGCGTCTCTTATCTCACCCGCTTCCCGCTCCCGCGTACGGGTCTCGCAGGTCGTAGAATCGACTCGCGGAACAACTCCTACGAACCCGCCTTGGAAAGTGGTCCCCCAACTCGAAAACACTGCCCTTGACGAACAGAAAACCTATGAAAGGTCCGGCGAAATTAAGTCGAACCGCATGGGTGGTCGACAAGTTGGCGGAAACAAAAGCGCCATGGGGACGGTTGCCGTCCCTCTGAAGAACGACCCATCTATTCGAGAACTTATCGAATCGGCGTTCTCGACCACACTGGCCCTTCCAACCCTTTCAGGTGCGAATCTGGCCTACGCCGCTGGCGGTGCCTACGCCGCTGGCGATGCGGTGTTCGACTCTCAACCGGCCAACAACGACACCATCACGATTAACGGCGTTCTGTTCACGTTCAAGACAGCACCGACCGAAGAAAACCATATTGAACTGGGTGCGGACCTCGCGGCTACGATTGCAGACCTCGTAGCAACATTGAACACTTCGACTGAGGATTCGGTTGCGGAGGCTACTTACGAAGACGTCTCCAGCACCACCCTGCGGATTCGGTACGACACCGTTGGCACCGTTGGCAACGCATTTACAATCGCTTGGACCCTCGCTTCGGCCACCATTGATTTCGCATCGGCGGGTGCCGCCACCTCCGGTTCGGACACCCTTGAGGGTGGTTCCGGTACTCAAGGCGACACCATCACCGATTCCAGCAACCGTCTCCGTTCGACAGGTTTCGTAGCTGGAATGACTATCACTACCGCTAGTTCTACCACCGGTTCGAACGACCAAACGTTCGTACTGAAAGAGGTGGCTTCGGACGGTTCTTATATGGTCCTCGACCGCGAAATCACTGCAGAGTCGTTTGGTGGCGGAACCTCCGTCACCGCAGCAGCTGGTGACTGGTTCGGGGCAGCTGGCGTTACCCGCAAGTTCTTCTCCTACGAGGTCGCGTATTTGGACCTCAGCCCGGTCATTTACGAATACTACCGTGGTATGGAAGTTAACGAACTCAGTGTCGAAATCCCAACATCGGGCGAAGTCACTGCCGAGTTTGGTATGGTCGGTATCGATTCCGACAACACCGAAGTTCAGTTCCCCATCGGTTCCGGCGCTTACACCGCAGTTGCGGATGTTGTGCCATTTGCCGGTTCAATCGAGGGCGCGTCCCTCGTTCGGGATGGAGTTACCACCAATGACGTGGAAAACATGTCGGTGTCCATTTCCAATAACCGGGAAGCCAAATACGCGGTTGGCGCGGAAACGGCGTCCCACGTGGAGCAGGGCGATTTCGAGGCTGAAATTCAGTCATCTATCTACTTTACGTCCCGTTCGATGCGCCAAAAATACATCGCTGGTACTCGATTCCGTCTGATCGTCACTCTGAAGGATCAGAAGGATGGGCATGTTATGGTCATGGAATTCCCGAATGTAGTCATCACGGCTGCGCCTAAGGGTAACTCTGGCCAGTCCGTTGTGGAGAACATCACGTTCTACGCAGAGGAAGACCCAACTCTCGGTACTAAGGCTCTTGTCTGGTTCCTATCAGCGTAAATTCTCCCTGAGTTAGAAAGCATCCGCCATGGAAGCCGCCCTTGTCCCATATTTATTTGAAAACGGACCGGGCTTCTTTATGGCGGGTCTTTTCTTCTGGCTATGGAGAAAAGAGGCTGAGGCTAAACGGGAAATTGAAAAAGAGTATCTCGCCAACTTAAAAGACCAAATTAATACTTGGATCGAACTCAGGGGTCAGATGGATGCTTCCCCGTAGACGGAAAAAACGAGAAGACACGGAGAACGAAATCTCTCGCCTCGAAGGGCAGCTTAAAACGTTGAAAAAAGAAGTTGTGCAGAAGGCTGCAGAGAAGAATAACACTAAAGAGTTGCTAGAGGCTCTTTTGGTCAGGGGTATTTCTGGTGTTTTATGAGTTTTTGTCGGCCCTGTCCATTGGAATGACTCTTCCGGCTCTGGCTTTTTGTTTGTGGGTCATGATTCGCTACCACAACACTTTCAAGTGTATTTCCAAAGATTGTATTCGGTTCCGAAACTTCCACGGAGTCAGCCCTACTGATTGGATTGGGCTCGGAATTTTTATAGGCTTTTTGGGGGAATTTACAGACGGTCTTTATTGGTTCGTAACTTGGGTGTCCGTTTATTATGGTCTCCCCTTTGAAGAGTTTTTAATAAAGTGGGGAGTAGTTGCCAATCTTCCATCGAGGGAAGTGGCAGTGGTTTTGGCTGCGTATGGCCATATTCGAGCATCGTACATGGTTCAGCCCAACTTTGACTCTGCTCGCCTAAACTGGACCTCGTTTGCTTTCCTTGCGGTGGGCATAGTTGCTACATTGTTTCTTCTCTTTCCATTTTATTGACTTAGTTATCCCAGTGTGGTATGGTTGAATTAGTTCAACCAATGAGGATAGAGACATGGACCTTTCAGAAATCGACGTAGTTGGCAAGTCTAACGACGGTGCCAGAATGGAATTGACCCACCCGACCACCGGGGAAATTCTGAAGAATAACGAGGGGGATGCGATGTACATTCGCGTCGCTGGACTTTATTCCGACCATTACCAAAAATCTTCACGGACGGTGATGGATCGCCGCCTTTCGAAACAGAAGGGCCGGAGAAAAATCTCCCTTTCAGCTGAGCAAATCGAAAACGAAAACACCGAGACCGTAGCCCGGTGCGTAGTCGATTGGAACATCGTCGCTTATGGCGAGGCTCTTCCTTGCAATTTTGACAACGCGTACAAAGTTCTTATGGACCCTACTTTCCGATGGCTTCGCGATCAGGTTGAAGAGTTCATGGAGGACGATACAAATTTTACGTAGAAGTCTCTGACAACCTGACTGAATGGTCTGAATGGAGATTCAGGCTGCTCTTTGGGGGAGACAACGGTAAAGATTTGTTGGAATACATCAGTGAGCGCATTGATGCCGGTATGGAAGTTGCTCCGGAGGACATTGAGCCGGAGCAACTCACCGCCACCAAGACAATCATAGACTTATTCTGGGACATCTCCAAGTTCCGTACTTCGAACGGAATGGGGCCTAACGGTATATCTCTGCCGGACATCGACGCTTATTGTCGTTATTCGGGTCTTGTGTTAAAATGGAGTGAGATAGAGTGGTTGAAGACCGTAGACGGTCAATACCTGAAACATTTTAAGGCCCCAAAGAGCGATGGCTAGTAACACGGCAACACTTGAACTTCAGGTACAGACAGAGTCTGTAAAGCGGGCGTCGACCCGCCTTGACCGTTTAAGTCGCGCTGGACGAGACACAACTAAAGCCGCTAGAACTCTTGAGTCGAGAACCAGAAAACTGGCTCAACAACAGTCCGATCTAGCAAAAACCGTGAAACGGGCTGAAGTCGGCCAAGATAAAATGACAAACGGAACATTGAAGATGTCCCGTGCCGTCAACGCTGCAGGGTCCGCCCTTCTTAGGTCTGGTAAACAATTGGACAGGTATTCGGCCAAAGCTGGTCGAGCCGCCGCTTCGTCTAGAAGGGCGAAGGGGTCCATCCACCAGCTGAACAATACCCTTGGGTCTATGCGTGGCATCATCGCCGGTATCGGCCTAGGAATGCTGGCTCGACACATTGTCGAGATGGGTACAAGTTTCGACCGTATTCGAAACGTCATGCACTCAGTATTCGGCTCCGTAGAAGCGGCTAATGCCGCATTCGAAGATATGCGCGGAATTGCCAACTACTTGGGTGCCGACATCTTCGCTTTGGCGGACATGTACGCCCAAATGTCCGCCGCTTCCGCTGGTACTCAGTTGGCGGGCGAGGCTACGCGGGATATCTTCTTGTCGGTGGCCGAGGCATCCACCGTTCTGCGATTCAATCTGGAGCAAACGCGAGGCGTGATTAAAGCCTTCGAGCAGATGATATCGAAGGGTACAGTTCAGGCCGAGGAATTGAGAAACCAGTTGGGCGACCGGCTTCCCGGTGCTTTCAACTTGTTTGTACGCGCGTATTTTGGAGTCGAAACGGCCACGGAGAGTCTGCGCCGCGAATTCAACACCCTGATGCGTACAGGGCAGTTGGTGTCGGCTGAAGTCTTGCCCCGAGTGGCCGAGGAGTTGAGACGTACCTTTGGACCCGGTCTTGAAGCTTCCCGCAGGTCTGCCCAAGCCGAGATGAACCGGATGGTTACAGCTTTCCGGCTTTTGGCATTGTCGGGCTGGGAAGCTGGATTCGAACGCACCGTTATCAATGTATCCAACACGCTGCGGTCTTTGTTTGAGAGTGAGAATTTGATTCAGATCGTTCGTGGTACGGCGGCGATGTTTGAAGCGGTGACGGGCACGATTTACCGATTCCGAGCGGTAATCGTCCCGGCGCTAGCAGCCCTTACTTCGTTCGCTTCGGTTTTCATTGCGGGCAGGCTACTCGCCGCCATGGCTTCCTTTGTTCTTACGGCATCGGGAAGCGGAGGTATTGTCGGAATCATTGCGGTACTGGCCGCAGTCGCTACTGCAGCAGCCACCGCATTCGGGTTTCTTGGAGACAACGTTAATTCGTCGTCTTCCTCGGTAGAGGATGCTGCAGAACTTTCAACCGACTATTTGGATGTTAGCATCGATTTGTCCAAGGCACTGGATGACCAAAAAGACCGGACCAACCAGTTGAAGGATTCAATCGACATCCTGAAGTATTCAACTCGGGAAGCGGTGGAGACGCAAAGCGACTACAGAACCGTTGCCGAACAAATGAACTGGCAAACAATGACCTTGGCGGTCCTCGGACTTGCTGCGGCTTTCAACGGTGTGGCTATTGCCGCTAACCGGGCTTTGGCGAGTTCTCAAGCTGTTGCCGCTATAGGGGCGGTTAGGGCCTTTGGCGGAAGAGCCTTAGGCGCGGTAAGAGGGGCTGGCGCTGGCGCTGCTCGCGCCGGGACTATGGCTTATACAGCAAGTGGTTTCGCTGCGGGTTTTAGTGCTACCATGAGTTTGTTCGATAGAAACAGTCGCAGGTTTGGTGCCCGGATGACATCCAGCGCGCGTCGAACCGGGGTTCTTTCCAAAGCAATGCGGGGTCTGCTAAGTGTGGTGGGGTTGAATAGCCGCGCTTTTGCTAGAATTATGCGGAGTGGCTCCCGAATCGGCGGTCTATTCGGATTTATGACTAGGGCCGCTGCGGGACTGGCAGGGGTTCTATCCACTGTCCTCAGGTCCATGGGAATGCTCCTGCGGTTTGTTGGTGGTCCAGTAGGCTTGGTTCTAGGCGGAATTGGTACTTTCGCCGTGTCGTCGTTCATGGAGAATCGTAGACGCGCTGCCGTGACTCGGGAATTTGAAGAACTACAGGCCATTATGGCTGAGACCAATGAAGCCTCTCTTCTTCCCGCCAATGCCGAGCAACTAACTGAGGTGGCGGAGGAGCGGACTGAGGTTATGGATGCGCTCAATGAGCATATTCGCACAGCGCAAGCAAGAATAGATTTGTCTCAGCGGTTAATCGAAGAATTAAACCAAGCCCGAGCAAGGGCCGAAAACCCTTCATTGTTTAATCAGGACCGATATGGTGAGGATGCAGCCGAGTGGATGAACAGTGATGCCGTAATGGAGGGTATTCGCGAGAACGCTCTTCAGGGCATCAACGATCGAATCGCGGACCAAAACCAGCACCTGCAGGACGCCCAAGCCATTATGGAGCAGCTGGGAGAAACCGCCGCCAACACTACTGAACATTTCGATCAGGTAGAAGAGGACCTGAGGAATTTTGCTGCTTTTGACCGGGACGTAATGAACAGTCTCAATTCTGATGCCGAAAGTATTCAATTCCGGGTCGATACTATCGGAATGGACAGCTTCGAAGCGGATATGCACCGGTATCGACTGATGATGAACCCGGTAGAGGGAGCCGAAGGGGCCCTAATCCCTAGAAGCCCTGAGGATTTGGAACTGCTGCAGAGTATTATTGATAATCTCGGTATCCTGAGGGTGGAAGCCGGTAGAGTGTCGGCTGAAAACACCGTGTTCGGCTTGCAAGTCGGGGCCATGACCCAAATGGCGGGCGAAATCGCCACTATTGAACGCGCCGCTGCTGCAACGACTGAAGAGTTGCTGGAAATGGCGGGCGCGCTAGGTATGTCCGAGGAAGAGATTCGTGCCTTGGTTAGCGCGGACACTGCTCGGAAAATTGAGGCTCTGAACGACCAATTCCGCCAACTGACAGACATGTTGACGCGGGCCCAGTCTCAAACGGACCGTTCGCGGTCCCGAGTCGGTTCGATCGGTGAAACTCGCTATGAGGGCGTTATTCGTCAGCACCGCGAGGAAAGGGAACGTATCACCGCTATGATAGCGGAGGCGAACACTGAAGCCGAGCGCCAAATTGGCGCAGGTCGGGACGAAACCCTAGTCACCGAAGAGCTGACTGCAGTTCTGGCTCAATATGGCACTCAGCTGGACTTGAACAATCAGTACCGCGAACGCACAATCGCGCAGATGCAAACGGAGGGCGAAACTGTAGCCCAAGTGACCGCTAGGTACGCGCTGGAAGCCGAACAGGCACTAGCCACGGGCGAAGCCTTGAAGCAACTGGAGCGTCAGAGACTTATCAATGAGAGGCTATCCGAAGCCCGATCAGCGGCTGAGGAACAACACGAACTTGGAAACCGCAGCAACCCTTACCTGACTCCGGGGGAACGAGACGCCATCATCGCGGGGGCAGACCTGCAGCTTCGCAACGAGAGAACGGCGCAACAGGCCGAGGATTCGTTGGAAGTGATGCGCGAAGCTGCCGAGGAGATGGAAAAACTTTGGGAAGGTGTGGCAGATAGCATTTCCACCACCATCATGGGGGCTTTCGATTTTACTCGTCCGCGCCAGAGTATCAACGAATTTCTGCTGGACATCATTCGGGCCGTAAACGACGCCATACTGGAAGTTCTGCGCATGCAGGTGATTCTACCGATTGTCAAATCGGCCATGCGGGCGTTGCCCTTTATGCCATTCGCTCAGGGTGGTGTATTCGACGGTCCGGTTAGAGCCTTTGCTCGTGGTGGTGTCATGAACGAACCCACCATGTTTGGCTACGGCGGGGGTCGCATGGGTCTTATGGGCGAGGCGGGGCCAGAGGCTATCCTCCCGTTAGCGAGAGGACGAGACGGGGCACTGGGGGTCCAGATGCACGGACAGGCCACGGGAGGCGGTCTCTCGTCCCTCGTGATAAACAACGAGACGCATGTGCATGTCGAGGGTGACGCGGACGCCGAAGAGATTGCCCGCAAGACTTCCGGCCAGACACGCGAAGCGCTCAAGGGCTTGGTGGCTGAGACAGTTATGGAAATGTCCAATAGTCCGGGCATGGGCGGAAAGGTTACTAAACTCTGATGCCAGATTCAATGAACCCTTCTATTAACCCCACTTGGAATTCGTCGGTCAAACAGACCCACGGTGCTAAAACTGTGGCGTTTGGCGACGATTACGAGATGCGGGCACCTCGCGGCGTATTTACCGATCCGAAATATCAAGGAAGCTTGATGTGGCCTTCCCTTACTGATTCAGAGGCGGACACGATTGAATCGTTTTGGCAGACGCGCCGGGGCTACATTTCCTTCTACTTGGGGGTGCCGGAAATCATACCGAACGACGTACTTCTAGTCTCGGACGAAATGGAACGCACTCCTACCAAGCCGGGGTACTGGAGTATCAACATGGCGATTCGGAGTGTACCCAATGCCTGATATTGAATTATACGTTTATGGGGCGGAACTCGGTAGCGAAGTCGAATTGTTCGAGATTGATGTCAGTTCGTTGGGCGGCGGCACTCTGCGATTTAGCAACTTTTCGCGCGATGGGTCCAGTGGGGTAGAGTGGGGAAGCAACACCTACAGCCTGTTCCCCATCAAACTCGAAGGAATTCAGTGGGATGGGCAGAGCAGCTTCCCGAGTCCAACCCTCAGTTTGGGCAACCTGAACGCTCTGGCTACAGCCATGCTGAACACTTACAACGATTTCATCGGCTTGAAGTTAACCCGTATTCGTACCTTTGAGCGATTCCTCGACGATGGTGCCGAACCCGACACTTCCCAAAAATTCCCCGACGAAGTATTTTACTTTGAACAGTTGAAGCATCAGGACAAGGACTCCGTACAGTTCGTTCTGTCGTCTATTCTGGACCAGCGCGGGGTGAAACTCCCCAAGCGAATTGTTACTAAAGAGGTGTGCCTCCGGCGCTATCGCCGTTACAACTCTACTAGTGATGATTTCGACACTGACAGCACTCCATGGGCTTGTCCTTATGCCGGGTCGAATTATTTCGATGGTGCGGACGATTCCTCCACCAAGGCTAACGATAGCTGCAGTCAAACTCCCGGAGGGTGTAATGCCCGATTCCCAGACCAAGACCTCCCCGGTTATTTCTTCCCAGCAGTTGCTCTTAACCGGTTCTAAGGTTCAGGACCAGCTAAAACAACACTTTCTGAATGTGTACCCCCATGAGGGGTGCGCCTTCGTTATGCCAGACGGCAGTGTCGAGATCGTGGAGAACATTCACGAGGACCCTTATAACGAATTTGTCGTGTCCCAAGCCGATGTGGATCGATTTATGTTCCAGTGCGTCGCATTCGTGCACAGCCACCCCGATCAACCAGAACTCTATATATCTGAACACGACATGAAAACCCAAAAGGCGTTTGACAAGACGTTTGGAGTGGCCAACGTGACGCCCGGTTATTGCCGTGATGTCGTTTATTGGGGTCCCGATATCGCAACCCCACCCCTTGAAGGCAGAGAGTTTCGCCACGGCCCCTCAGGGTCGGATGGAATGGGGGACTGCTACGCTATCATCAGGGACTTCTATGAGATTGAAGAATGTGTTATACTACCGGAGTTCCCTAGAGACTGGGAATGGTGGCTGGAGAAAGACCTGTATAGAGATGGGATTTCTAAAGCTGGGTTCGTCCCGATTGAGGCGAAAGACGTAAAGAGAGGCGACGTATTTCTTTCCCAAATACGGTCTGATGTCCCGAACCACGGAGGCATCTATCTAGGGAACGGAGTGGTTCTTCAACACTACGTTGGACGTTTGAGTTGCAAAACTGCACTAGGACCTTGGAATCGATACGTAACGCACTGGTTGAGATATGACGGAAATCGTTCTTCACGGGGAATTGGCCAATGAGTTTGGTGGCCCGTTCAACTTCCACGTAGAGTCTCCCTCCGAGGCTATTAGAGCCTTGTGTTCCCAACTGAAGGGTTTTGAAAACCACCTGCGCGAAGGTCTTTACCGAATTCGTAAGGGCGATATCGAGACCGGATTCGACCAAACACTTCCAATGATGGCTATCGGCTTGGGCCGAACAAAACAGCTTCACATTATTCCCGAACTATCCGGTGGTAAAAAGGGCGTGGGCAAGGTTCTGCTTGGCATCGCCCTGATTGGCGCTACCCTCATTATCCCCGGCATGCAGACGGTCGGTATTGGCCTGATGAAGGGTCTGGCTCAGACGGCGTTTTCTGTATTCGGTACAGGAGTGACGTTCGGGCACATCGCCATGTTTGGAGCTTCGTTGGCACTGGGCGGCGTTGCTATGATGATGACTCCCACCCCCGAGGTCGGCAACTACGGCGACCGAGAAGAGCAGTCGTCGTTCATGTTCAATGGTCCCGAAAACCGGGCCGAACAAGGCACAGTTATCCCAGTGGTTTATGGCGACGACGTTTGGGCTGGCTCGGTAGTTGTTCACACATCCATCGTCATTGAAGATATCGCCATCGGTTCCGGAACTTACGGCGGTGGCGGCGGTTACTCAAGCGGGCCGGGTGGTGGTTCGCAAGTTGGCGGTGGAACGCTGCTCCAAGATATAGATAGGTATTTGCGGTGAGAGATCAATATCCAGACCTCGACTTACTTACTGGCCGCAAAGGCAAAGGCAGCACCGGAGAGGGTGGGGTCCGAGAGGCCCCGAACACTCTTCGGTCAACGTCCAAAGCAAAGATTATCGACCTTGTGTCGGAAGGCGAAATCGGCGGTCTGGTCGATGGTGCCAAGTCTATTTACTTGAATGAAGTTCCGCTCCAGAATTCCGACGATTCGTACAACTTCCAAGGCTTCAGGTGGGTAACTAGAGAGGGTCTGCCCGATCAGACCTCTATTCCGGGATTCTCTGAGGCCGAAGCTACCATCGCGGTTGGGGCTGAAGTCAAAGCCGCGATTCCTGTCACTCGATCGATCGATGGATCGACAATGGACGCCCTGCGTCTCGCAATTAAAGTTACCGGTCTCCAGCACGTTAAGCAGGAAGAGCAAGTTATCACGGGCACCACGGTTTCCCTTAAATTCATTTGGAAAACCAATCCCGGTGGCTCCGTCATCACCGAACAGACCGTCACGATATCCGGCAAAACCACATCCCCCTACGAACGCTCCTACTATTTGGAACTTCCGGGGACGGACACTTACACGCTCGAAGTCCAACGTATTACTCCGGATTCGGAGACCATCGACATCCAGAATGGCACGATATGGTCTTCGTACACTGCCATCAACGAGTCCAAGTTTTCATACCCGGATTCCGCCCTCATTGGTATCGAAATTGACGCGCAGCAGTTTGGTTCGCAGCCACCAAAGCGCGCGTATCGCCTGAAGGGCCGGAAAGTTAAGGTCCCAAGCAACTACGACGCTGCGACTCGGGTTTATACCGGCATATGGGATGGTACTTTCATCGAGGCCATCACTTCCAACCCCGCGTGGATTTGGTTCGATCTAGCGACTCACGATCGATACGGCTTGGGCGAAGAACTGGGTATATCGAATGTCGACAAATGGGCCGTGTACAATATCGGCGTCTATTGCGACGGAAACGTGGACGATGGACAAGGCGGAACTGAACCCCGGTTTACGTTTAAAGGCGTAATTCAGGAGCAGAGGGAAGCTTGGGAAGTTCTGAACGTTCTGGCCTCCACCTTCCGTGGTATGATGTACTGGGGTTCGGGTTCGGTCACTCTGATTCAGGATAGCCCGAAATCTCCGGAGATCGAAGTCAACCAGACCCGCGTTATCGGCGGGATGTTCCGATACCAGAAATCGGCTAAAAAAGCGCGCCACACTGCTGTGTTCGTCACTTGGACCGACCCCAACAATTTTGGTCGGCCCGCAGTCGAAGTAGTAGAGGACCGTGTCGGCATCGCCACGCTGGGTTATCGTCGCAAAGACGTTGTTCTCCACGGTTGTACCTCCAGAGCAATGGCTCACCGGGCCGCTCGCTGGATCATTTATTCCGAACTCAACGAAACCGAAACGGTCTCGTACGTCTGCCACGCTGACCACCTGAACGTCCGTCCCGGTTCGGTCATCCGTTTGTCGGACCCTGAAAGACTAGGTGTTCGCAACGCTGGCCGGATTGCAGGCGTTTCGGGTTCCACTCTGACGCTGGACAAAGCTTACGATTTCGACGCTGGCGAAACTTACCAAATCTCTGTACTCGACGCATCGGGCGCTCCAGAACTGGTGAATCTGACCAATCCGGGAACTACTTCGACTGACACCGTAGTGATGTTGGGCTCTCCTAGTAGAACTCCGCTTGTTGGTGAGGCTTTCGCTATTCTTGGCACGGACGTTACTCTACCGCAGTACCGGGTTCTGTCCATCCGCGAAGTTGAAGTCAACGAAGTCAAGTGCTACGAAGTCACTGCTCTCGAATACAACAACGACAAATTCGCGTCGGTAGAAGAGGGCATCGACTTCCCGGTCGAGAGTTACACCAAACTCCCCGCGATGAACAAGATGGACCCTCCGTCCACTATTTCGCTTTCGCGCCAGATCGAAGTAATTAGCCCCCAAGCGGTGGACGACTATATCGACATTGGCTGGTCGCAGTCCGACGATCGGTACATTGACCGGTATTTCATCACTTACAGCCGAACTGGCGATCCCGAGTGGAAAGAGTTGGGAACTACGGTCTCCAATAGCGCTCGTATCGATTTCCCATACGCGGACACCTATACCGTTCGGGTGTACGCCCGGAACGTGTTTGGAGTTTTGTCCTCCACTCCGGTCGAGGGCACGATCACGGTCGAATCTACCTCCCCTATTCCCGCCCCATCGGTCAGCGGTCTGGAGTTGTTCGAACAGGGCAACAACACGGAATTCGAGGGCAAGGACGCGGTGTTCACGTGGCGCAGAGCCTCCGGAATGGCGCAGAGCCCCGGTGCCGAACGCTTCGGTGGGGATTCGTCCTCCACGGACCCTCTGTTTCAACACTACCAAGTGGACGTCCGGGATGGAAACGGAAATCTGCTCCGTCGAGAATTCGTTACTGACAACTTCTATACTTATACGTACGAAAACAATTTCGACGACAACAATGGCGCACCCCTTCGATCTTTCGAAGTGGAAGTGTCGTATGTAAATCGGTACAACGAAGTTGGTCGAACCGAATCGCTGACTGTAACGAATACTAAACCCGCCCTTCCAGACGTAACCATTACGGCGTCGTATCGCGAAATTTACTTCGATTATCTGGAGCCTAACGACCCCGACTTCCGGGGAATGATTGTTTGGGCGGACACTTCCCCCAGCGTTTCTACCACCGATGGAAATGTCGTTTTTAAGGGCCCCGGCAAACCCTCGTTTAGCGCCAGCGCCGACACGACCTATTACTACAAGTACGCGGTGTACGACGAATTCGGAACTGATGGGCTGGTGGCTTCGGACGAGGGCAGCATTACCACTCTGGAACCGATCGACGACATTCCCGATGGTTCAATCACTCTGACCAAACTTGCAGGTACGGTCCAAGACGAAATCAACCGGGTGATGGAAATCGGTAAATCCGTCATTCCCCCCGGCATCTCTGGCGGTGTAAATGGCGACGCTTATTTCCACAAGAACGAACTCACTACTGGGGCGGACGACGGAGAGATTCGAGTATCGAATGGTGTAGACGATGGCGGCGATGGTTGGTTCAACCACCCGACTCTTGGCCGAATCGACGAAACTGGTACTAATGGCCAGATTTTCCACACTCCCTTCAACATCCTCACCCCATGGGAGGGTTCGACTGTTCCACGGGGCGAGCGCTTCTATATCATGTACTCCAATTCCGATTGGAGTTCGAGATTTGGCGGGGGTCTGACTGACCCGGCCACCGGCAATGCATACGTGGGTGTAGTAACCTACGACGACGTTAATGACCAATGGTACGCTCACGACAACACCAACACGGCGGGGGTTGCGTTTACTCCGGCCAATACAGACGTGCTGCTGGCCGTTGGGACAAAGGAAAGCGTCTCTGGCGGAATCGATTCGATGCGCTCGCTGGTCGGAGTAAACGCTCCGCTTGAGCAAAGAGTTTCCAACACCGAAATTCTGGTGGGCGATGCTGGTGACACCGCCGATGCCGGAGGTTCTGTATACGCCCGAATCGCGCAAGAGATTTTGGGTCGCCAAAATGGCGATACTGCACTCGCGTATCGCCTAGATACTGTTGAAGCAGGCGCTGTCTTGCCGAACCTGACAGACGTTCACCCCGATCTTGTCTGGCAGTGGAACGACGGAACCGGTTCTGGAGACGCCACGTCCAAGGCGTCAGTAACTACTGCTCTGGCCAATAATGGGATCGAGATCACCGCCACTGCCGACACTGGACAAATCTACGCTGGTTGGGCCCTTTCCGCCGATCAACAAGCCGCTGTCGACTGGGAGAGGGTTCGGTACGCAGTAGTCGTGATGGAATTCGTGAGTGGACAAGCGGATATTCCCGTCACCCCGGAATTCAACTGGCGCTCCGGCACCAACAACGGTGGTGCATGGTTGCATGCCGTCAATAAAAACGAAAACGCCTATTACGAAACCGGCAAAATGTACACGTTCGTGTTCGATCTGGAGGGGTCGACCGATGCCGGAGCCGTGGCTTGGGGGACTGCTGATCCCACTGTATGGTGGATCGCCCCAGCTGATTCTTCCGACCAAACTACCAACGACAAGTGGCGAATCCACAAATCCGCGTTTGTGGCGTACGGCGATTTGTCCTATTCTGAGACCAAGGCTCGGGCAGATATCTTCCAAGAGGCTCTGTTCGATGGCGGAACATCCACCGCCACCATTATGCTCCAGACTCAGGCCGGGACCGGAAATGCGAATACCGTTGCTCGCGCTTGGTTGACTTCGCGCGCCGGGGGCGACGGTGCCCTGATGTCGGAAATCGGTTTCCAAGCCGACGACTTCTCCATTTGGAATTCCAACGCCGCTGCCAATCTTCCAGTATTCCAAGTTACTGGCACCAAGATTCGGATGGACGCCACTAATGTTGAAATAGATGGCAACCTTTTGGTAGCCGGTACAGTCTCCGCCGCCGCTATGAACGTGGGCTTTAGCCGTAATTTGGTTCAAAACTCGGATTTCTCCGCAGACTTTTCCAGCATCAAAATTGGCACCAATGCGAACGTAACCAAGACGTTCGAATCCGCAGCCGAGGGTACTGCGTTCGGCAGTGAACAGGCTTTGGTCCTGACTTCCACCGCCGCTGACCAAACGGACAATGCAGGACCGGGCGACGCTTCCGGAGCCAACCGACACGACTACGACGTTACGGCAGGCGAAAAGTATGAAGCCTCCGTTTATGCGCAGGCTACCAACGCCGGAAACGCGCAATTAGTTGTACAATTCTACAGCGCATACGCGGGCGGATATCTGTCAGGCGAGGACTTCACGTATTCGAACACCACTGCTAGCACGGATGGCACTCTGGCTAACATGGATCGGCTGGGAGGAGTGTTTACTGTCCCGGCCACCGCTGTCCGGATGCGAATTCTATTAAATGGTCTATCTCTTGAGAATACCGAAGTTGCCAAATTCCGCAGGCTGATGGTCTCCAAGGCCACTGCCAACCAAACGGTCTTGTCCGACTGGACTCCCGCAGGCGGAACCCGTATTGACGGTCAGGGCATTGTTGCAGATTCCATCACTGGTACGCATATCTTCGCTGAAAGTGAAATCAAGATTGGCTCTGACGCGAATTCGTTCGTTGGCCTGTCAGGCAACTCTTCGTACGACTGGCGCATTTGGGCAGGTAGCTTCCTCGGCGCTGGAGCTCCGTTCTCGGTCGACAAAAACGGCCACGTTACTATGCGTTCGTTCACCCTTATGGATGACGTCGGAAACATTATTCTTCGTTCTGGCGAGATTCCCGAATATCTGCGCAGCCAGATTTTCTCGAAACAGAACTATAGCACCAAGCAGATCACTGGCAAGCTGAACAACAACCTCGACTTCTATACGATTACTTTGGATGACGACATTGACGACGTTCGCGTTGCCGCGCGCCACGCCGTATATGATGTACTGATTCAATCCAATACTCCCCCGGCCACAATTACTATCGAAATCTGGCACACCACCAGCGACCCTGATGGTCAGAACGACGCGTGGTGGACAGCAAACGCTACCAAGATTGCCAATCGTGATTACACCAAGGTTGCGACTGCTGGGGCGACGGCCAACCAGTTCGATGTTAATACTTTCCCCGGTGCTTCACTCTTCGGTGAGCCTGCGACGGATTACTACCAAATTAAAAACGTCTCTAAGTCTGATCACAACGACACTTCGGTGCCAGACTCCGATACATTCAGCCAGTACGTTTACGACCAAACTGATACCGAGGCTACTTATACCGCTGGAACTCACTATTTCAGAGTGAAAGTCTACGATGCGGAAGGCGACATTGAAGCTGCCGACTCCGACAAACTAGGTCGAGAAATCGTCTTGCTCGCTACAGGTAGCGGTTCGTTCATCTTGGAAGATAGTGGGGACACCACCGGTTCGGCAGGTGAAGAGAACACGTTTACCCACCTTACTGATACGCCGCTGAACTATTCCGGTTCCCGCAGAAACGTTCCGATGGTTGAGGACGTGTCGTCTCCGGGCCGGATGTTCTTCAAATCTGTATCCGAAATCTCTCGCGTCTATAGCCTGTGGGACTTTGATATTCGGCCCGAGAATTCGGCTACAGTCAACCAAGGCAACTACGAGGACATGCTGGCCCGAATAAGGGATGTGGCGGACGAACTCTACACGTCTAGCGGCGCTAAAGCGGTTATCTTTGCTCCACCCGGCACCTACCGGTTTGACGATGTAGTCTTCTTGCCCGAAAGTATCATGCTCTATGGTTCGGGCCAGAACTCCACAACCTTCCTGTTCGAAGGCAGTGTAGCCGACGCCGCCTTCTGTTTGGAGCCTTATAACGTAAACGGTTACAACGCTGGTGCCGCATTCAAAGATTTCTCCATCACTACCAGTGGTGTTTGGGACGAGGCTATCAAGGTCGCTTGGCCCGATCTCCAAACTGGTATCTCTGTCACCAATGAAACCGGTAACTTCAGCGCAGATGATGTGATCTTCACTTCGACTGACGGGACGTGGGCTAATAGAACTTGGACTGCACAGATCACCAGCTATGACGGAGCAACTAGCCGCTTCTTCGTAACGAATGAAGACTACGACCCTCGCAGCGTAGGTGTTTATAGCCCTGTAGCTGGGGATGAAATCTATAATAACGACGACACGGGCGAAGCCATTTGGTTCGACCGTAATATTGCGTTCGTTAACGAGTCCAGAGTCTACGCTGAACACATTAATATTTACGGTACTGGTGTCGGCAACTACTTCAAAAAAGGTATCATGCTCAAGAACGTAGCTTACTACGACTTGAAATCTATCCGGTACATTGGTTCGAACGCTGATGCAACTCACGGCTCACCTGTTTACTACGATGGTACGGCCATCGACATCACGACTCAGATCGACGCCGATGATAATTCACACGGTCAAAGCCTTGAAGGCCACATCGACCATTTGACGGCCAGTGATTGCAATATTGGTGTCAACATCTTCGGTTTCCCTGAAGGTCAGTATATCAGTCATTCCAATATTGTGCGCGCTCGTATCGGTATCACCGCCACGGCCAAGACCGGTACTACGCAGCCTTCACTGGTTGTTCACCATAACCATATTAACGCTGCATCTATGGCAATGCAGATCGATGGTTATTCTCAGTTCCACGTAGATAGCAACAGCTTCTCTTACTGGAATGATGCAACGGTCGAAGCCAGCTTTAATGGTCAAGCCTTCATTGGTCTGAACGTCATCAATGACGGTGACCCAGCCTACACTGAAGAAGGTATCATCATTGGTAACACCTTCGTCACCGAGTCTATCCCTTCAGGCAAAACTGGCAATGTCACACATCTTTATGTAGATGCCGATCATACGATTGTCGATCACAATCAATTCATTGGCGATGCTAACGGCGATAATACGGTCAACAACGCAATCCTTATTGCAGGTGGTTCTGGAAGCTATGTCGGTCACGGCAACCGTTTCACCAATAACATTGACACCAACGTCGCAGACACTAGCGGTAACGCAAACGACATTGCCTACTGGCGTCACACGATCAGTGGAAAGAATACCAGTGTTGGTGGTGAAGTCGAATTCAAACCCAAGACTGATGGTTCCTACAGCGCCTTTATCGGCCAGCTTGGCAACGACGGGATGCTGTCGATGCGGGACCACGAGGGCAACATTCGGTTCAATATGTTCCGTCAAGGCCAGCTTGAGTTCAAAGACACGAGCGGTAACAACCGACTGATTATAAATGATGCTGGCACTCTGATTATGTACGATGAATCGGGTCACGAGGCGTTCAACATCGGTGACACCGATATTGTTCTGACTTCCGGCCACGGTCTCAACATGGGTGGAGGCACAGTACACAACGCAGGCGGGTTCATTCTCGCAGGCGGTGGGTCGGAAACTGTCCCTATTATGCGTCTGGCTACGGGGACTACGCAAACGGGTCCGTTCTGGAACGGTAATGATGACTACCGCATTTCCGTCGAAGGCACAGCGTTGTTCGCGGCTTACGGAACTGAGGTCTATACGAAGAATGGTCTGTTCGCTCTGGACGATACTGACACCGGTATCGACTTCCATAGTGCCGGTAGAATGGATTTCCAAGCTGACGGGCAAGACAAACTACGTGTACAGGTGGCAAACGTAGCCGTTGTAAACGTGCCCCTCTACGTTGGTAAGTCAGGTATTCAGGGCGGGGACATTCAATTTCAAGCCCCTAGTGACAACGACCACATCATGTACCTACGTCACTCTAACAATGGTCAGTTCGCCGTCCAAAGTTACGACGCGGGCGATGTAGATTTTGAATTCGACTACCACATAATTGCGAACAGAAGTAGTTCGGTTAATCTTTACTATAACAACGTGGATGTAGCAGCTACGCATAGCGGTGGATTGGAGGCTCTGACTTCGTTTGTGGTTCGCGGCACATCTTCGCAACTGTACGAAGATAATCTGCAACTCGGACCCGGCATCTTCGCTGTTCGTGACAGCGATACCCAAGGCCGATTGATTGCGGACGGCGGCACTGCTCTAACATGGACAGATGCAGGCGGGACACTCACAGGCGCGTGGAACGTCACGTCCTCCCTTACCGTGGGTGGTACGGCTGTTTCTGTTGCGGGCCACACTCACACCATTGCAAATGTAACGGGGCTCCAAACCGCATTGGACGGTAAGGTTGCTCTTGCTGGCGATACTATGACAGGGACGCTGGTCGCACCGACAGTCAACCTGACTTCGACCAGTTCGCTTCAGTACAGCGGCGCTAATCGCATCAAGTTCGGTGCATCACTCACGCAGTTTGTAAATTCGTCTATCTACGCCGCCAGAATTAGTGGAGCGGGCGCACAGATACAGTTGCAAGGCCCAAGCGGTGCCTATGTAGGTTATCTAAATCACGCGGCTAACGGTCAGATCGCTATTCAAAGCTATGACGGCTCCGCTATCGAAACGATGGCGAATTTCTATCAGGGCGGCGGCGTCGATCTTTTCTATGACACAGCTATTAAGCTATCCACGACTTCTGCCGGTGGTACGCTGACTGGAACGTGGAACGCTACTACAGCCCTGACTGTTGGGGGTACTGCTGTCTCCCTCGCAGGTCACGCCCACGCGATCTCTGACGTAACAGGGCTACAGACCGCGCTGGACGGCAAAGCTGCATCCTCCCATACGCACACCATCGCTAATGTGACCGGCCTACAAACGGCGCTTGATGGTAAGTCTGACACCGGACACACTCACTCCTACCTTCCCCTCGCGGGTGGGATCATGTCTGGTGTTCTGGATATGGATGGTCAGCGTATCGACCTCGATGCCGACAACGACACCTATATCTATTCGTCAGCAGACGACACAATAAACTTCTACGCTGGCACTGTAGAAAACATGATTATCAACGCCAACGTGGTTCGTGCGCGTTATGCAGGCGTTGATCGGCTGATTACTGCGATTGATGGCACCACGGTTAATAGCATTGGTACGTATGGGGCTCGCATCATTCTTGAGAACCAGTCGGGTACACGAACATGGGGCTTGGTCTCACCAATCGGTGCCGATCAGTTTGTCCTTCAAGACATTATCACGGCCAAGAACTATCTGGCAGCTAACAAAAACGGATCAACCGCGATCTATTATGACGGTGGTATTCGCGCCGAGACGACTTCTGCCGGTGGTACGTTGACAGGTACGTGGAACGCCACGACTAACCTGCAAATTGGTGGCGCTTCTGTAGCGACCCAAACGTGGGTGTCCAGCCAAGGCTATACGACAGGCGGGCCATTCCTTCCGCTCACTGGCGGGACGCTGACCGGACGACTTGTCGTGGACGGAGGGACCTCCAACGGTCTGTCGGGCGATGGCGGCGGTGTCTACATACAGGTGAACGATCAGGACTTCTGTGTTTGGGATAGCACAGATGGCGTAACCAATATCATCTGGCGTGATCATTCGGCGGGGCTCTTATACCTCGGCACGGCTGATGCCATTGTCACCCTCCGGTCTGACTTTGATCTTAACGGCAACCGCATTGTCGGCATGGGGACAAGCACTTGGCACACTGACGATGATACCGATGGGCGGTTACAGTTTGTTCTAAACGGAGACAACCTGTACGCTGGTGCGGCCTCTGGCGCGGGGCATGAGTTCTACGCCCATGATGGAACTGCCGACCATATCAGGCTCGATCCTGCCAATTTCCGCATTTATCCTAGTGGTGCGGACAGCAACACATATTGGGAACGACATGTTGCAGACGCTCAACGATGGATTGCGGGCGGCAACGTCAATCTCTCCATAGATGCGAACCGTGTCTACCTTCAATACCAAGGGAACGTAATTGCCCAAACGTACAGTGATCGTTTACAGCTTATGGAAACAGCCTCGGTCGGTGGTAAAATCCGCTTTGAGGGTCACGGAACGAACACTGATTGGACAATTGTAGCCCAGCCAGACCCAGCTAACCAGTTGGCTTTCACAAACTTACTCGGTTCCGGCGCATCTTACTTGATGTTCGATGACGATATTCAGACCACTTATCTTTATGGCGGCAACTCTGTCCGTATCGCGGCGAACTCTGCCGGTGTGGTTGGTTACGGCGCATGGACCTTTGATAGTAATGTAACCTGCAACGGCCAGATCAATGTGGCCAACCACCTCAATTCCCGAATGCTGGGGATGATTTGGGCTGATATGTCGTCCGATGCCGGGGGTTACGGCGTATTCGGAGGTAATCTCTATGCTAATTGGGACGGGGCTGCGGTATCCTACCGTACCAGTCTTACACACGCTTCGGTAGGATACGGTGCGCTTCGCTTTGGATATGGGAACGCGCAAGTTGCCACTTTCAGCGGAGCGACAACAGCCGGTGCGACCGTAACTCCAACATGGAACACGCTGTGGCACAGTGGCAACTTCACTCCCGGTAATTACTTGCCCCTCACTGGCGGAACGATGACGGGAGTGCTGACTGCGAGCGCAGGTGCTAAAATTGTTGTTCAGAACGGTACAGATGGAGGCAGCACACGCGGCCTGTTTATGTGGACAAGTGCCGACACTAATTGGGGCATTTACATGGCCCAATCAGGCAGCGGAAAGGCACTCAACGGTGGCTACGCCCCAACGTCGCTTGATGGGCAGACCTACCACCATATTCGCTTCCGTGTTGCTAACAACAACAGTCAGGGCTTTATATGGGAAAACGGTGGGGACACTACCCTTATGTCTTTGAGTGGCAGTTCGGGCGTTCTCCGCGCGAAGAGCGAAATCTACGCCAACGCCACAAACCTAGTTTGGCATGCTGGCAACTTCACCCCCGGTAATTATCTGCCTCTCGCAGGCGGAACGCTGACGGGCGCGTTGAACGCTACTTCTGGTATAAGTCTGTTTTACACCACAACAGGCCAGACTATAGAGGCCGCAACGGGTCAAATAGCCACACAGTTACAAATCTATCAGCCCACCTCTGGTACAGACGCGTTGATGTGCTTCCACGTAGCAGGCAACTACGCAGCGTATTTCGGACTTGACGGGTCTAGGAATGATTTCGTCGTCGGTGGTTGGTCTATGGGGACCACCAGCTACAAGATTTTCCACGAAGGCAACTTCACTCCCGGTAATTATCTGCCCCTCGCTGGCGGAACGATGACGGGTGCCTTAATCAATACAAATAGTAATTCTCGATTTGCGGGCCTTAGCATAGGTGCCGACACGGACATCTATCTTTACGAAGGATCGCCAAATGATTTTGTTGTCAGAACCGGCGCATCTGGCTCCAATAAATACTTCACGTTCACGGGTGGCGGAGACTTTTTGTTTGAAGGTCATATCCGCATGTCCAACGCCGATCCTTATATCAAACGGACAGTCAATGACGGTTATCTTGTTCTTTCTGGCGGTAGTGGATGGACGGAAACAAGTTCAACTGTAGTCCTACGCGGCATCAGTACCGGGACCAATCCGGGGGGTATTGAATTTAACGGCGGGAATGGTGGTGCTGGTGAAGCAATCTTTAACACCTTCGCGCGGGTAAAAATCAACGGCTCCACATCCATCGACCACACCATTTGGCACACCGACACGAACGGTGCTGACAGAACCTACTATATTTCGGGAGGTCAAACTTACTTCAAAGCCCCCAACGGACTGTTCTATTATAGGCGCGGCGACGACACAGATGGCATTGTATTAGATGCCGCCAATGCTGCAATTTACCCCAACTGGTCTTCCGACAGTAACACCTATCTTCGCTGGGGCGGCGCGGACATTATTGATCTGGTGACAGGTGGCTACATCAACTTCACTGTCGATGCGAACCGCGCCTACTTGAAATACCAGTCTACAACCGTTGCCCAAACCGTAGCCGATGCGCTCAAACTCATGCGAACGGGCTCGCTCGGTGGCAAGCTCTCAATTCAAGGCTTCACGTCTCAAGATGATTGGACGCTGGCTGCACAAGGCTCTGGCTCGAACCTGCTCTCCCTCGTCAACGCCACCACGACGAAAATTGCTTGGCAGGCACTCACGGCTGGTCCTGTCCAGATATTCTCTGGTGATAACGCTGTGGCGAATATCACCTCTGCCAGCAATGGTGCGGTTATTGGTGGCGCAAATCGCTCGATGCAGGTCGGTGAATATGGTGCGTCCTACACCGGCTTGATGACAACCGGAGGCGTTTATCGCCTCGTCTTCGATTCGACGCTTGCTGACACAACGACCTACCTGACCGGGCAAAATGGCGTTCGCATCCTCGCAAATAACGGCGATCACACTGACCGCTTTGATGTTGCACCTGACATACAAGTCCACCGTGTCGATGATGTTGAAATTGGGATGTGGCAACCATCCGCTTTGACGGTTCGCCGGGATTACGCTGGCACCACTCAGGTTCTTGTCCAGAACGCCGCGACAGGAGGGGCTGGTCAAGCTATCATTTATGGTGGCTCGATCTATATCCAGCATATCGCCTACCAATCAGGCTCCGCGTATATGCAATCTAATGCCTCTAGTGCGCTGTATATGGGCGGCACCGGGGCGGCGACAATTTACCTTCGCCAAAACGGTGCCACCCGCCTCACGATCAACTCGACGACCAGCACGTTCTCGACGGATTTGACTGTCGATGGAGGGGCTCGTATCGGCACCACGGTGGGCCAGTATGGCGCGCTCCTGACAGCACGAGGAGCGAGCGCAGGAGACGCCTTCGAATGGGGTCACGGCAACACCGCAGGATATGGCTCAGTCCTCGGATATGAGAGCGGCACGGGCAGGCCTTTTATCGGGTTCAGCGCGGGCCACGGGACATCGACTGCCAGTAGCTACCGCACCTTCGGCCTCAAAGGGTCAGTGCTTAGAGGTAATTTGGCTGGTGGTTTTGAGTTCTGCTCTGTTGATACGACTACCGCTGACAACCAAACAGCTACTGTGCGAGCAACAATCAACACCAGTGGCTTAATCATACCTACTGGTAAATACGTAATATCTGACTACCTTTGGGCAGCAGTCAATAATGCTACGGGTTTCAACCTTGCCACGGCCCATCAGATTACAGCTACATGTAACAGCACAGACGTTATGTTGCTGTCCACATCTGGCATCACAGCCTTGCCCGTTGGTAGTACAGGTGGTTCCATCATCCTTGAGGGGGAAAGCGGGCAAAGTGACTGGCTTTGGGCGCAAAACAACTCACAATGCACCATCGGTAACGAAACCGATCTTTGCATCCTTATGCGCGAGAACAGTGGCAACAGTGATGTACTCCTCTACTTCAATAACCTGAAGAAGTTCCAGACAACCACCAGCGGTATTACCGTCACCGGTACGGTCAATGAGACTTCGGACCGTCGCGTCAAGGGCAACATTGAAGACATCACCAATGGAATGGACTTCATCCGGAGTCTAAATCCTCGGAAATACTTCAACTTCCTGACCCAATCCTACGAAGAGGGATTCGTCGCGCAGGAAATCGAGAAAGTCGGGCCTTGGTTGGTCCAAAATCCGACCGAACCCGACGACTACATGACGATGAACTACAAGGGCTTAATAGCCCCGATGGTGAAGGCTATTCAGGAGAAGGACGACGAAATACAAGACCTGAAATCCGAAGTCGACCAACTGAAGGCGCAAATCGCAATGATTAAAAAGGCAGTGGGTCTAGACTAAAGACCTCAAATGTGATAAGATAGGTTCGTTTAGAGACAAGCCAAAATGGAGAAACTCAATGGCTAAGAACAACGCTAGAGCCCAAGCGGCCAAACCCCAACCTGCACCCGCACGATCCGACACTGCGATTCCGCCTCAAGCGGTTCCGATGCAGGGCCAACAACAGGGCCAACAACAGGGACAGCCGGGTCAGGTCAACATCGAACCCCAGTACATTATGGCATCGCTGCAAAACCAGCGCGACGAAGCCAACAATCGCGCCGCGATGGTTTCGGCCCACGCCGAACAACTCAAAGCGGAAATGGAAACTCTCCGCAATACGGTGGCTCAACAAGCCTCCGAAATCGCGGCTTTCAAATCCGGTGAAGGTGAAACGAAACAGTAATGTCCCAGTACACTGCAGGAACAGTCACTGTAACGAATGGGTCCGCTGTCGTAACCGGCAGCGGAACTTCGTGGTCAACCAAGGCCACTGCAGGGGATGTATTCTCGGTTAAGAATTCCGGGATTTACTATGTTGTTGGCTCCGTGGATTCGGACACTCAGATAACGCTCACGGCCAACTACGCCGGGGTAACTGCTTCCAGCCAGCTGTACGCCATTTCTACATCCTTCACCTCAATCTATGCCATTCCGTACCCAGAACAGGGCGATATCGACACTGCCACCATTCTAAAGAGAGCAATAGCTGATATCGAATCTTTGTTCAAGCAGGCTCTGTCTCCTCCCTATGAAGAAGTTTCCTCCGGGACTGAAACCATGGTGGTGGGGGACAGGGGCAAAGTTATTAAAGCGACCGGCACTTGCACCATCGCCCTTCCAGCGACTTCAGGGCTAGAGGACGGCTGGTCATTCTGGCTTGACCCAAACGGTCAAACCGTAACCGTGGACCCCAACGCCTCCGAGACGATCGACGGGGGCTCGACTATTACCCCATCAACATTGGTTCGGGTGATTAAAACTGGGTCCGGAGCATGGAAGAGTGTGGGATAATGAGTTGTTCACGAGACCTTAATCTACTGGTTCCAGAATTTCGCGACAAATATCTGGAAATGAAAGAAAAAATCAAGGATGACTACGGTTTGGTTGTCGTGCCGTACTGCACACTTCGCGATCCACTGCAACAAGCGAGAGAGTGGCGTTCGACGCGATCCTCCGCTGTCGTGAAGCGAAAAGTTTCAGAACTTCGTAAAAAGGACTGCAACTTTCTAGCTGATTGTGTCGAATTCGTGGGGCCTCAATCCTCCAACGGTCGAAAATCCCACGTAACTTACGCCATTCCGGGCCTCTCTTGGCACCAGTGGGGTGAAGCCGTAGATTCGTTCTGGGAAGTTCGACCCGGTGTCGCCGCATGGTCTTCCACCAAAAAGTACGGATACGACCACAACGCGTACCGAGTTATGGAAGCCGTGGCCGAATCCATGGGGATGCGTGGACTAGGTTCCGAATTCGGGGATTGGCCACACATCCAACTCAGCCAAAAAGGGTCGCCAACCAAAGACGGTAAAACTCTTCGCGACGTGGATAGCGAAATGGAGAACTACTTTGGCCACCTTTTGGGTTAAGTTTTTCAACTTTCTCTCCTTTATCAATATAATGGAGCCCGGTACACACGTCCTTAGTATATCTAAGGTCATGATGTGGGCTACGTCTCTCGCCGTCGTCGGTGCGGTCTGGAGAGGCGAGGACGCCACGACCCTTATAGGGGTAGCCGGGGCACAGCTAGTGGCTGTCGGTAACTACGTACACCGCCGACAGCGCAGGGGCAACGGGGCCGGTTCAGAATATGATGTCGTTTCTAACAAAACTAGCGGGTGAGTCCGTAGTCGGAGCAGTGGTTCGATACGCCCTTATAGGGGCCGGAACCCTTATAATCGGCTGGCTAGTTTTGACGTGGAGAGACTACCAACGGGTTCAGGCCGATCTCGAAAAAGAACAGGAACTGTCCAATTTGCTGAGAGGACAGGTTTCCCAGTTGTCGTCCCTGAACGAACAAAACCTTAACGAATTCGATCGAGAACTGGAGAGGCGAGATATCATACTGGAATCCGTCCAAAGAACTGCGCTCCGCGAAAGAAATCGGGCCAGTGAATTCGATCTAATAGATGAAGGACTTAGAGATGCGGAAGACTACGACACTCCTGTTAACGGCGTTTTGCTGGATACCATTAACGAGTTGCGCCGGATTAGGGGACTTCCTCCAATCCAACGAACCTCCGACTTTAGTGACTGAAGTTAGATTTTTGGTGCCAGAAATCCCGGACCGTCTGTCCCAGTGCGACGGAATCGAACACCCGTTCCTGACTCAGGAGGAGTTGTTCGAACACGAAGTCAACCGGGGCGGTTTGTCGGATATGATGACTGATTATGAGGAGCAGTATTCAAACTGCTCGGGGCGTCTCGGAGAGGTAGTCGGTATACTCGAAGCATTCCGATTGACCACTGAGGCCCTAGGGGCTGAGAGTGACGACCAAAAATAGTCGTATATCAGTGAGATGGGGTTTGTGCAGCCCCCTTAGTCCTTGGCGTTTTTAGCTATTTGGAATAGGCTGTAGGGCCACAAAACTGAAAACACCAAAACTACAAGTAAATAAATGAGAAACACCAACGGACCCCAGAATCCGTCAAAATTTCCGCGATTCATGGTTTTGAACTTCTGATAGGACATGAAACCCAAAATCAGGAGCGCAAACAGAACGACGTTGGCTGCATACCACATCCCGAACGCCTTAAGAAATTCTATCGCCTCAGTCATCAGTTATTTCCTCTTCAAAGACTGTTACTCGCTCGCCGCGTTTGATTCGAGCCCTAAGAATGTTGCCGACCGCCATACGTTTCATGCCGGGGTTGAGGTGGGAGTACTTCCCGAAATCAATACCGTTTTCGTCGCAGACCTGCTCCAAAGCGATTTCGTCCCCGTCCAGTGCGCGACCGATCGCATCGTTCACGCCGCGAGATGGGCGACCGTCCCGAATCATTTTGCCGTCGATTTTTTCGTACCTGTAGTCCAGAACTCGGGCCGTAAACGAAAACGACCCCTCGGACAGAATTCTGACCTTTCCGTCCGTCTGCTCTACCTTGTATTTGCCGTTTTCCTCGTCGACCGACACGATCTTTCCGGGCAGACGATTGGTATACACACTCTTTCCAACCAGTTCGTGCGTGTCGTTCCACTCGACATCTTTGGTTTTACTCATACTTAGTCCTCCTGACTATATAGTACCATGGGGCTGCGTGACAGTCAACTACGTGTTGACCACGTGCCATTCGTCGTGGCCCCGTTTTTTCAATTCGATGTAACACCGGATGGTGGCTTCGATATCCACCATAGCGTCGTGAGCGTCAGCGAACCCTTCACCAAAAAGAAATTCGTGTAGTTCCTGCAACTTAGGCCACTTGTAGTTACTAAACCTTCCGGGCAGCTTGCACAGGTCAGTGGTGGATTTCATCGTGCAGACCGAGACCGGGGGATAATAAAAGCCCCACTCCAGCCGGTGGTATTCGCACTCCACCATCTTTTTGTCGAAATCCACGTTGTGGGCGACGGCCACGTCCGCCAAACCGCACATTTCGTTGAACAGGCCCATTGCCAAAATTAGGGGTATACCCTTATCCATTGCGATGTCCTGAGTAATCCCGTGGATATCGCAGGCCGCGAGCCTGATTCCCTGCTCTACGGCCTCTTCGATCGAGATACCGTGGGTTTCAGTGACCGAGGGCGGCACTTCCCACCCGTCTGGGCGAACAACACAATTCAACCGCGCCTGTTCTCGGAACTGAGAGTCAGTTAAAATCGCGCCCATTTGAACAATGTGCGGTTGGTCCGGATGGTGCGCCGGTTGCTTGTGGTTCACAAGCCCTGTCGTCTCAGTATCATAGAATATATACATCAGTAATCCATGGGGTTGAAATTTAAGTCGTCCCGTCTAGCAACAACGGCCTCTTCTAGTTCGAACGCTCCGCGAGTGACCATACCCCCGGCCATAGTCATTATAGTGGCCGACTTTTCATATTTGTCGTTCGGATCGGGACCGTGAGTTCGACAATGGTTGAACCATCGATCGCAAATCCGGACATCTCGAATACCTACCTCCACCATCGCCCTCATGCAATCGGAGCAGGGAGTTTCGTTTACGTACACCGTGTAATCCGAGAAGTCCAGGGATTCGGCTCCCTCGTCTATCGCATTTCGGAATATGTCGTAGATGGCGAGCCTCTCAGCATGTTCCATATAGTCATGTTTAGTGAGGCTCGTTCCCTCGTAACTAGCGGGCCGAGAATTAGCCGGTGGCCTGTTGGCCGACACGAAATTCAAATCTCCGTGCCATTTATGGACGAAAACACACCCAATCTTAGTCCGAGAGTCCATCGACATCGAAGCCGCAATGTAGGCTCGGGTCATCCATTTATTGTCGTTCATTCCACCCACTCCTCATAGCTTTTAAACGTTGCGTGTCCCCAAGAAATTCCGAAATCGGTATCGACCGACATTGGAACGCTTAACTGAATTAAATCGCTCTCACCGAACGATTCCATAATTTGCACCACGCGCTCCATTTTAGCCCGCTCCTCTTCCACAAACAAAAACTCCAGAGAATCGTGAATTTGAAGTATAAGATTCGACTTACTTTCGCTGGCATAGATGTTGAGGTTGTCCTTTTCGGCCTCTCCCATCAGGTATTCGTCGCACTCTGCCATCTTAACCTTGGTGATGTCGGCTGATGAACCCTGAATGATTGAGTTTCCGGCTTTGTGGGCAAATTCGCCGTTCGGGAACCTTCTACGGCGACCCATAATAGTTTTGACATACCCCCGGCGCTCTGCAACCTTTTGAGCAGTCTTGTTGAATTTCGTGGCTTCAGGCATCATCCGGCGCATCCGGAGCAGATAGCCGCGAGCAATATCCACCACGACACCTAAATTGCGGGCGAGGGATGGGGCCCCCATATTGTAGATAACCCCTAGATTAATGCGCTTAGCCGCTGGGTCCCGTTCCACCCCTAGCATGTCGGCAACCAGTTGGTGGTAATCGGTGTTGGGGTCTTCGGCGTATGCCTCCAAAACGAACTTTGAACGCGCATATTCCGCAAATACGCGGTACTCCTGCTGCGAATAATCCGAGGACCACCAATGGAAACCGTCCGCCCTGAACACTTGTCGGAGAAGAGGCGCTAGCACCTTGTCCCTCTTAGGGATTTGCTGGAAATTGGGTTTGGAACAGGATAAACGCCCGGTTACAACCCCGTATTCATCTCCCTTGGTTTGGTTGAAATTGCCGTGCACTCGACCCCGGATGACATTCTTTTTGATAGCACCGTTGATGAAAGTGTTAACAAGATTCGAATACTTCCGGACCGTAATAATGTCTTGACCGAGTTGTCCGCCTTCGCCCGTGAGCCATTCTTCCGGAAAGCTGACGTTCCCTTTTTCGGTTCGCAGGAAGTCCTCTTCCTTGTAGCCCTTCTCCAAAAACGCTTGTTTGACTTGGGGCATCGATCGGACATTTATCGCGTTTGGGAGACGGAGAGTGGCGTCCTTAAGCATTTTTTCTACGCGGGCCTCAACCCCGACCAACACTTTCTCGTCAACGGGGACCCCCCTCCGTTCCATCCGAAATAGTGTCCGAGTTACTCGGCGCTCCAACTCCCAGATTGGCCGCATCTCCCGCTCGTCCAAAGCCTTATGCTGAGCGTCGCGAAGCAAGGACATGGAAATCCCATCGCCTCTAGCGTATTCAGCGGCAACACCATCTCCCGGCAAATACCAAAAATAGGCCATCGCGGCGCGAGTGGCAGGTACTTCGATACTATGCTTGCGGGACATGTATTTAGAAATCGCCTCGTAGATTTCCCCTACTTTGGGAGTAACCCCCGTCCGGCGGCAACAAGTGTCTAAGTCGTATCGGCCTTGGTTTTCGTTCAATAGGGCCGCGTTGACTGCGGTGTCTTCAAAATCGCCTCTGAGCCAAATGCCTAGCGACGCGATCATATGCATATCGAATTTGGCGTTGTGTGCGTAATACTGCCGAGGTTTCGACTCTAGAATCTTTTTAATTCGTTTTTCGATTGGATGGAAATGTTCGGTGCCATAATATTGGTCCCCCTTGGTAGGAGTAATCCCACCCGGAATGTTTCCGCCTCCAAGATGCCGCACCGGCAAGTAATAAGTGTCTTCGTCTTTAGGCCCGAAGGAAAAAACCCAGCCCACGACAAAATTTTCGTGCCAAGAAAGACCGCTGGTCTCGACATCAATCCCGACGACATCCGCTTCCTCTAATCTGGAGAGGCATTCCTCGACATTATCCATTACTTGATCCTATTGTAGTCACCGGGAAGAACGTCTTTCAGTATCGATCGGGCACGATCTTTACTAACAATTGTATTTATTATAGGAAGAGGGGGGCCGTTTCCAACCCCCCAGCTTCTCAGTTCCACTATGGGCTCCGAGACTTCCCGCACTGTCAGCTTGTTACCGTCGCTGACAATGTGCATCCCCCCACTAGAATGGGATTTCGTCATCGAGAGAGTCGTTGCGAGTCTTGGACGACACCTTGCGGGTATTGGACCGCTTGGAGCCTTTATTACCGTCGTTGTCCTTCGGGAAGACCTTGATCTTACCATCGAACGGAAAGATGTCGCCGTTGTTATCAATGACATCGCCAACCGGAATGCAATTGAGAATGATGTCGCCGGGAGTACCGTCGTCTTTCTCGAACTGAACTCCGATTGTTTGCCACCACGTTCCGCCGTCCTTTTTTGGACGCGGGACGCAAAGATTGTGCATTTTATATCCCATCTGCATTCTCCTGTTTGATCGCCCCCGCTGCAGCTTCCAACTCTCTAGTAGCTTTCAGTACCTGCCGCATTGACGATAAATTGGTTTCTTGGAAACTAGCCACCGCTAGCTGCAATCTAGTGATTAACTCCATATGGTCGATGTCAGTAGTCAGTACATCTTCCAAGTTAAGTTCGATCGTAGACCACACCTCTTTGCACGATTGACAACGTCTCCGCCTTCTGGTTCCGCGCCGAATGCCCTTGGAAACCAGACCCCGAGAGGACTTAACTACTCTCGATTTCTGGTTTCCGCATTTGGGGCAAGCTACTGCGGATTCAAGTCGGGGCAATTCAGGCCCGTCGTTAAATCCGATCAGCAATCTCCGAGTCCTCAGACGCCGCCGTGTTGGAATCCCCATCCGATGCCATATCCTCTGCATCCACGACGCGAATGGTCATGTCGGCAAAGCGCTTGTGCATTTGAGCGAGATTGTTGAACAAGTCCTCGTCCTGCAAAAGCCCGGTGCCCTTGGTTTTGAACGCGAAGTATTCGTCCCCGTCGTTGTTGGAGACCTTTTCACTCAGCAGTTCGTAAGTCTGGCCGAATTCCGGTGCGTTGGACATCTCGATTTTCGAAACCCAACGAGTACCAGCTTTGAGAAGACCGCGCTGGAACGGAATGACGATCGGTGACAGTTCCGGGAAATCCGGGAGCCACGCAACCACGTTCAGCAGCTTGGTAGCAGCCGGAGGGGAGTTTTCGTCCTGATCGTCGGACGTGCCCCATTCAGCGAGACCGGATTTGCGAACACTCTTGTGTTCAATGGCCCAGGTACGCTTCTGCTTATTGGAGTCCAGAGTGACTTCCCACTCACCAAGGCGATCCCACTCTTGGCCGTCATCGGCGCGGGCAAGGATGCCACCACCGGATTTACGCGGATTCCAAAGGATATAGGATTTGAAATGGAAGATCGGGATTACCCGGACCGAACTACCAAAGGACTGTTCCATCACATGGTGGAACAGATCACCGGCCTTGTGGCCGTCTTCAAGTTCGGGTGATAGAGACTGCAGCAGCTTCATGCGCGGCAGTTCAATGTCGTCGGAGTCCAGATTGGACTTAACGACCTCTGCCCCTTTCATAAAATCGGGGACCGCCGAAACTTGGCCCTCGTTTTTCTTAGCGACAGCTGTGGATTTTTTCGTCATGCTTATCTCCTGTGGACGATGACACATACTACCAAGCCCCTAGGGGCTAAGCAATATCTACTTCTTGACTTTAGTTACTGAGGTGTACGGCGCGATGGACGTTTTGATGACATCATCCGGCGGTTCCATGTTTTCCGATTCGATCATCTCGCGGATTTGGGCCGAAAGTGTCTGCGAAGGAACAGTTTCCTTGATGATGTCCTCAAGGCCGTTATCTCTCAGCCACTGGAAGCCCGCTTCCTTATCAACAAACGAAGCGCTGAAACGCCGCGCCACTGAGACCCGATATCCGGACTCTGTGGTGAAGGATGTAAGGCCCTCGTCTTCCATCATATTTGGAAGGGTGTTATACGAAATCACATCCCGCTGTTTGGTGATTTCCTTCAGTGCGGAGTCGAGCACGTCCCGAATTTGGCGAGACATTACAAACACTTCCGACATGTCCGGAACTCGGACAGTATCCTCGGCCATTTTCGTCATGGCTTTCCGGATTTCGTCCATCTCTTTGGCAGTTGCCACGGCTCGTTCGACAAGTGCGACGGCCTCCATATGTTCAAATTTCGACATTTTTCAACGGGTTCCTCAATTCAATATCTGTATACATCTTGAGTCGTTTCTCGAACTTCAAGACTTGGATCGTATCGGAGCGACTAAAAGCCGCGTGGATCGACATACCGATTATGACAGGGTCTCCAGACAGGAGCAAGTAGTCGTTCTCGGGTTTGTATAGGTCCAAGAAATCCTGCATCTGACCCTCCAATAAGAAGGGTTGGAAATACTGATTAGAAACTATTTGGTTTAAATCCCCGAACCGCAGGGCATCTGAATAATCAAATGTCGGGGTCCAGTGTGTTATGAACACGTTTGGGCGCGAGGGAGTCGAAAATTTCTCTGACGGATTCATCTCTATCTATCCAGTCGTTGGAACCATATTTGGTTTTGCCCGCTATATAGATTTTCTTTACGAGCATATCATCCAACCTGAATGTACCCTCTGGAGTTTCCTCTGTCAACCAACTTCTATATCGGACTGCCACATCGTATTCGTCTTCGTCCACTTGCCCGATAGCAATTAACGCCGCTCTACCCTCGACTAAATCCACCAATTTATAGTCGGAGCCCAGCTGAAACATGCTGAGGTCTCCAATCAGTTTGTAGCGAAGTCTCCAGTATGGAGAATCTTCGGGGTAGTCGGCGTTAACTCTTTGCATTAGAACCAATCTGTTCCCGTGGTTGATGCCTTCGAATACGCGGTAGATTTGTTTTCGAAGAAATTGACGTGTTCTACTCCGCCAATAGCCTCTTCGAACCAAGGCTCGGGGTCGACACTGACTCCGTAGACGGGCGGATAACCCAGCATTTCCATTCTGCGGTCGGCCACGTATCGAATATAACCCTTCACGCGGTCCGAGGTCAATCCCTCAACATCCCCCATTTCGAATGCCTTGTCGATGAACGCATCCTCGTGGAACACCGCCATCTTGCAATGGCGCTCGACCTCCGCCTGCAACAGGCCCTTGTCGATCGAATCGGAATTTTCCTCCACGTATTGCCGGAACATGTGGCAAACGCCCTCGCAATGGATAGTCTCGTCGCGAACACTCCACGCCACTACTTGACCCATGCCCTTAAGCTTCCCAAACCTCTGGAAGTTCAGTAGCATGATGAACGACGCGAACAACTGCAAGCCCTCCACAAATCCTCCGAAGACGGCCATGGTCAAGGCCAGTTCTTGGGGGGTGTCGGATTTCATCGACATGATGTGTTCGTGCTTGTCCAGCATCGACTTGTAATTCAAGAACTCAGTATATGTGGACTCGGGTAGACCTAGCGATTCGATCAAATGACTGTACGCCAGTACATGTATCACTTCCTGACCCGCAAAGGTGGTCAACATGAACCGAATCTCGGGATTTTTCATCACTCGAAGGTAGTGGTCCAGATACCCGTTTCCAACGTCGATATCCGACTGGGTAAACAACAACATGATGTTTTTGGCTAGACTAATCTCGCCGGGGGTCATGTTGCTGTTCCAGTCCTTCACGTCCTTGGACATGGGGATTTCATCCGGAAGCCAGTGGGCTTTTTGCTGTTTGGTAGTAGCTTCGATCGCCCACGGGTATTCGTATGGGCGAAGCGCGAGTCTGGCCTCCGTTAGAGACATTTGTTCCTCCTAGAATTTTTTGCCGTGCTTATATGGACGGTCAGCGTTGTATTTGGCCTTCGCGATGATGGCGTCGGCAACGTTAAGATCGAATCTGGACGAAAAGTCCATCGCTCGAATTATCAAATCCGCAAGTTCCACGGCGCGACCATCCATATCGGTGACATGGCTATCGTTCGCCGGTTTGCGGACGTATTCCAACAACTCGGACAGTTCCGAGTGCATAAGGGCGATCAACTCGCCGGGGTTATGCTCCCCCTCGTAGAATCCTTTGGACTTGGCAATGGAGGACATGCAATCGCACATCGCTCCCCAAGTCAGGAAGAATTCGTCCCGAAGTACATCTAACTGTTGTTTCGATTCTGCCGGTGTCATTGTCTCTCTCCTACTGACAGGCTAAGCATTCATCCGGCTCAACGATTGGTGAACCGATACTGTCGTGTCCAACCGTCTTGGCTCTGGCGACGGAATTGGAACGGCAATAATAAAGGGTTTTGAGCCCCTTGTCGTATCCCCTAAGATGGACCTCATTAATATAACGCTTGTCGGCGTCGCCCGCAAAGTATAGGTTTACGGATTGCCCTTGGTCGATAAACTGTCCGCGATCTGCGGCCAAATCAATGATGTATCGCTGGTCGACTTCAAACGCAGTTTTGAACACCGCTAGTTCGTGTTCGCTCAGGTAGTCGGTTGCCCATTGCACCGAACCGCTGTGTTCACGGACCTGCTCCCAAAACCAACTCCACATTTCTCTAGGGAAAGTGTCGTCCTTCGTTTTTTCTTCCATCAAGGCTCTGAGATACTTGTTCATCACCGTGTGGGTGCCGGAATCGGTTTTGTGGATAAACTGGTTGGCTGGAATCATTTCTACACCGGGCGTGGACTGTCCACAGATGGTGCTGATGGTCGCGGTGGGGGCGATGGCCGTCTTATGGCTAAAACGCTTAAGGATACCCGCCTCCTTGGCATCGGGGCATGGTCCCCGATCGATACAGATGACCCGGTCTGCCTCCTCCGTCCGCTTGTGTATGTGCTCGAATATGATCTTGTTTTGACCAATAGCCATCGGAGATTCTACCGGAATCATTTTGGACATCAAATATCCATGGAATCCCATCACCCCTAGGCCCACCGCCCGCTCTCTCGTTGCCGAATAGACGGCCTTGTCAAATCCGGGCAGTTTAGAGGCGCGATCGATGAAGTCCTGAAGGACGTTGTCCAAGAAGTACATTACGTCCAGTATAAACTTTTCGTCGTCCTTCCACTCGTCGAATTTTTCGAGATTGAGGGAAGAGAGGCAGCACACCGCCGTTCTATCTTTTTCCTCGTGGTCGGGCCCAGTAGCTAAAGTGATTTCGGTGCAGAGATTCGACTGAGTAACATTTAGGCCCAGTTTCTTGTAGACGTCCGGTCTTCCCTCGTCGATGGCGGTGCGGAACATCAAATACGGCTCGCCCTGTTCCATTCGGGTCGCCAGAATCTTGGTCCAAAGCGACCGGGCACTAATCGTTTTAATCACCCCACCATGCTCGCGGGAAATCAGGTTGAACGGGAGGTCTTTTTTCACGGCATCCATGAATTCGTCATTGACGATGACACCGTGGTGAGAATAAAGGGTTTTGCGGTTGGGGTCTCCACCGGTAGTTTTCCGGATTTCAATGAACTCTTCAATCTCGGGATGGTCAACATCGATGTAAAAAGCGGATGATGCCCCTCGAACCGTTCCCTGATTCATCGCCTTGGTGTACGTGTTTTGAATCTGTAGGAATGGGATTATGCCCTCAGCGCCGGGACGCCCCTTGACTTTCGACCCGACTTCTCGGACTCCACCCCAGTATGTTCCAACTCCACCACCACGACACGACAACCAGCCGACTTCAGTAAACGAGTCAAGGATCGAATTCATGTTATCATTGACTGAATTCAAATAGCAGGAGATCGGTAAGCCTCGATCAGTGCCACCGTTGGCCAGAACCGGGGTTGCTGGCATAAACCACATTCGGCTGATATAACCTCTGAGTCGGGCGGCGTGGAAAGGGTCGTTGCTGTAAGCGCCGGTAACTCGATCGACTAAACCGTCGAATCCTTCGTCCCCCACTAGGTATCTGTCCTTTAAAGTTCGCTTTCCAAAATCTGTTAGGTTAGATTCAAATTCGGAGACAAAAGGAACTTCTTTCATAGGGGGCCCCATGGTTGGATCGACAATAGGTGGACAGGATCGTACAGACTATCACACCGAGAGGGCCCCGCCAACTAATTTTATTCCGGCCCCTATCAGCCCCACTCATTGCGGGGTTCAACGTCGTTGAAGCTACGCTTTTTGGGCTTTTGGTCGTGGGGCCCGGTTGCAAACACCACGGTATCCGACACGTGGATTTCTCTTTGGGCCCGGTTGTCCCATCCCCGGTGGATGAAAGCCGGTTTACCCCAAACTTTAACAGCGCTCCAGTATTCGTCGCCTTTGAACCCGACGAAATGGACGGCTGGGACTACTCCGGCCTCCGTCTGCATATTTAAGGCCTCCGTCTGCATATTTACGCTGTCTATCCCGCGTCGAAGCGAAACTGTTCGCACAAAAGTTCTCGGATTTCGTTTTGATCGGAGGCCATCAAGTCCCCGATTTCGTCTTCTACCAATTTTTGTATCTTGTGGCAAAGTTCAACGTAGAAAAGGTACAATTCGTCAGAGTCAAGATGTTTGTTTTTCATCACTTCTTCCTGTAATATCCGTACACGAGACGGGTTCCTCCCCGGCGAGGGTCGTGGGTGTCGTGCACTACATCGTCAATTACCGCGCAGAAATGGCGCGTGACGCGAGCTAAAATTCGACCCTTCGGCAAATCGCCTGCTTTGAGTTTGGGCCGATCTGAACATCCGGGTTTAACTATCGGGACCCACTCCCATCCGTATTCGGCCATAATGGTGTCGGCAAACTCCCGATAAATGCCACCGGAGGGGGTGTTCCGGCGCTTTCGCTTGCGGTGGTTCGTTTCCCGGCACCGAAGAAGGACCAAATTATAAACCTCCTCGTACGATTTACCAGTAGCGATGGCTGCGGCGCGAACAAAACAGTCTCCAGTCTTGCCCTTGTATCCCGCCGCTTCCCGGCCTCCGTCTGAATATTTATAGTCCACGACTTATTTCACCTCGTAGATAATTTCGCCGTGGGCGACGATCTTAACGATATTTTCGATCTTGATCGATCGATAACCCTCGTTTTCCATATCGAAAACCGTGAGGATGTTTTTCTCCTCGTCGTTGAACGACTTTTTGCCGCCCGCAAGACGAGACTTTACGCCCATCCGGCACACCATCTCGCGAAGCGTACCGTCCACCTTGGTGAACGTGACGCTAAAAATAAGGCCATCTCCGAGACCCTTAACCAGTGTTTGGTAATCCATGACTGTCTCCCTAATCACAGCCCCACTATACCACAGCGGGGGGCTGCGATCAAGTCATCATTCGTCGAGACAGACGGTGCAGGGCGATTGGCTCCACGTTGTCCGGAAGATCGCTGTCACCAGTCATTAAGCCCTGCTGGACAATCTCCCCATTGTCCGTCACCACGAAGGCGTACACCTCGTCGAAAATATCGACCAACTCGTCTATGGTTTTGGGAAATTCCATCTTCATGGAGGGGTTCAGGCCGTTTATCGACCAACAATTGACCTCGACCTTGGAGTTGCCCCCAAATGGTCCAGACCACTGCATTGCATGAGGCATGTCCAACAGCGTTGGTGCCAACTCAATTTCACTAATTGTCTCGTAGAACCCGTCCATGCGGTGTCTCCTGTTTGCGCTATCTGTCTAGTGTAGCACACGATCAGGGGCCGCGCTATATGGGTCTCTCTAGAACCTAGTGCCAGTCTCGCTAAGTCCCGGAACTTCGTTCTTGAGAGCGATGTTGACCATAAATGCTATGGACGTCACATCTCCGTGTTCCAACACTTCCCTCTTGACCGGGACGTTGCCTTGCCGGAGTTTACTGCGGAAGACGGGCATGGTGAAGGGCCTGTTGTACCCGATCGCCTTCGCGTAGTCCTGATAGTCCATGTATGCGTCTTCGAGTGTTGTCCAAGCCTCTGGGCGGGCGATAGTCTTCGCCTCCAGCCATTGAGCGACTGAGTCGTTTTCCCGAAGATAAGCGTCGACGGCTTTCTTAGATGAATCGGGCTCGTCAAATCTGCCGCGCGCACGGAGATTGGCCAGAGCCGACACCCAGCGGCGCATAATGCCCGCCCGTTCTTCCACCAGTCTGGAAAACAGGGTGGTGTCCTGTTTATGCTCCGGCATGATGTTCGGGCATTCGAGGATCATCAATCGACGGCGCATGGCATAGGATGAATCGTTGGTGGCGGGCATATCGTTCGCCACGCAGAGGAATCGGACCTTCAAGATTACCTTGTTTTCCACCTCTTTGAACAACTTGCGCACTGCAACGGGGTCGCCACCCGTAATCCTTTTAAGAATGTCATCCGACACCATATTAAGGCGGGATTGCTCGGAACTGATGTTCACCAGTTTGCCGACCAACGACGTGAGCATCCGTTCGTCATCAAGTGAAGTGATGGGAACGTTGGAAATTGCTTCCGGGTCGTGCATCGTGGCAATCAGATTGGCCAAGGTGGATTTACCATTCGAACCGGGCCCGATCAAATAAAGCATCTTCTGGTATCGAATATCGTCCACTAGAGTCAGGCCCGCGTACTCTTCAAAGCATGCGATCGCCTTCTCGTCCCCGTCGAACACCCACTGGATAAAATCGTCGTATGACGGACACGCGGCATCTTCCGACCAATCGAAATCCAACTGGTGGAGAATTTGGTCATCCGAATCCCACGGACGGAGTGTTTTGGATTTGGTGTCCAGAGTGCCGTTGGTAAAACAGATTTTGTCGGAGGCATCCGCCCCGAACTCGAAGGAGTGGGTCATAACCGACAGAACGTTCATGGCGTTATTCACATCGGACGACTTAATATAGTCGTCGACTTGATACATTTCCTTCATCATGAGTTCGGTGGCAAACTCTGGCCAGTGGCCATCTTTGTATTTCAGGAACTTGCTGCCAAAGTAGACCAGTGGGTTCCACTCGTCCTCTGCCCAATCGGCTAGAACGCGCTCGGCGGGCTTTTTCTTTCTGCCCTTAGAAGCTGGTCTCTCGTCGAAGCCCTTCTCGCGGGCTCCCTTGATCATGTCTTGGTGTTCTTTGGTTACTGACGACCAATCGGGTTCATCATCAGAGTCCGACCGCCTCCAAGCCTCGCGCATCGCGTGGTCCAACCGGCGCACAGCGTCGTCGTCCGACCACCCCGTGGCCACCATGTGCCCCGCACAGCGTAAGCGGTTGTCGTGCGTGGTCCCGCCTCCACCTACTCCGGCCCACACCATGTGGTTGATGCCATCGACGATTTCCTCGATCTTGCCAAAAGAGACTTTGCCACCGTTGAAGTAAACGTCGTCCCCGTTGACGATTTCGTTTATCTCGATCATGGAACTGTCGGACAGTACCGGCAACGACTCCAGATCGACTTTCTGGATAGTGGTCTCGCCCAGCCACTCGTAGGGTTTGTTCGTTTCCGGGTGAATGGATGGTGGAATCACGGTCTGCCGACCGTTGCACAGGATTTCGACGATCATCCCGTGTTCCTTCGTCTTGAAGGATTTGTTCTTCATGTCTGGATTAGCTAGGCAGAACCAAGTGGCTCCCTTTTTCCCGACCTTACCGCAGATTTTGCGGCCCAGTGCATATTCGATTTTTTCTTGAAAGTCGTTGTGGTCGATATCCACCGCGACTAATTGGAAGTTTCCAATTCTGGTGCCAAGCCCTACGCCAATATTGTGGCCTTTATAGGTCCTGCACCACGTCTCAACCATCTGTTCCGATGGGAGGTCTCGGGCGAACTTGGTCCACCCTTTGATATTCGAACCCTTAGCTGAGTCGCCGGATTCAGGTTTTCCGAGGGGGATGGGTGCTAGACCGGCTTGCCTGATTTTCGGTGCTACGGTGTCAAAGGGCGATCTGTTCATGGTCATCTCCGAGGGGGAGACACAGATTATCACACGGCAGGCCGGTCCGTCAACGCACCCATTTTAGGATGCAGTGAGATTCACTGAATATTCGGTTTTATCGGAGTTTGAAGCGGCGTTGTGGTACGCCTGAAACTCGTTGCTCATAGAACTCAAAAGGGATTGGTTCTTTGCTGTTGGAGCATTTGAAAACTGGTTCGACATTGTGTTGAACGCAGCACGGGCACCCGCCAAACGGGCTTGGTACTCTTCGGAAGACATCTTAGTAGCGGCCATCTTTTTATCTCCTGAGATGGATTAACAATTCGAAGAATTTAACACACCTTCAGGGCCTTATCAAGCACCCCATTAGAACTTGGATTCCGTCCCAGTCGCCAAATGGGCTATCTTTAAGCCCATCAATAATCTTTCCCTCCTCCACATAAATCCAGTGTCCAACCGAATTATAGAGTTCGTCCGTTCGGATTACCCCCAGTACCGCTGGCATGCCATTCATGAAGACATGGTCCGGCCATCGGGTTCCCGACAACCTGTCGATATTGTACCCGTACAGGGACCTAGCGGAGTAGGCTTGAAGGTCGAATACCGAATGAACCTTCCGCTCTTTGGAAAGAAGGCAGGACATTTCTGCGGTTGTGACACCCGACACCATTTCGTTCTTGGTCTCGGGGTCGATGAACTTCTCCCCCAATCTCCGACCTAGAAATTTTTCCACATCGGTTTGCAGGAACTCTAGGTCCCTTTCGGAATGAATGGCGTGGGCAAAAGCCACCAACCCGCAGGTGGCGGGCTTATTCTGTTTGTAAAGTCTCATTAGAGCCCTCGGGAAGGAAAACGTTGCATGTACTGGCGCTCGGTACGTCGATCGGCGTGGACATCGACTCCGACAACGACTGTAATTCCAGTACGTAGGTGTGGCACTCTATCCGCGACGCGAGGATTTGCATTCGAATCTGGGACAACTGCCGGTGCACGGCGAACCGCTCCTCGTCAGTAACATAGTAGAGCGCGCCTACTCGATTAAACCGTTCAACACTGGCTTCCATGTCATCAACAACAGATTCGTGCGAAACCGCCAAATCCGCCGCGTACTCAGCGGGGCTGGAATAGCCTTTGGGAACCTGAATGTAGATGTCTCGGTTGGACATAACAACGGTGAAGACAAACGCCGCGAGAGTTACCACCCCCATGAACGCAACAAGGAGAATTTTTTCTTTAGTCATTGAGCGATTACCATAGACACTGTTGCAATAGATATAAAGGCCGATCCAAACACGACCTCAAGAACGGCTTTGGCTATCAAGTCCTGCCTCCACTCGAATGTTAGCAGATAATAGGCGTGTCGAATAGACATGCCGTACAGGAATGCTCCGACGAGAAACTCCACTACAACTGCAATCCAAAAGAAAATCAATTCGCTTCTCCCGGAATTTCCATCGACGCCAACTCGGACTCTATGTCCGCTTCGTCAAAAGCGCGTTGGGCATCGGCTGGCCGGTAGCACTTGAATGAAGTGACTTGAGAAGCGTAGAACATAAAATCGCCCTCGTCGGATTCAATATGGAACAAATAGTCTATATCCGAGTTCGCCCAATTTTTTACTCGAAATAAAATCGACTCTTTGATCTTCGCTGCATGGAGTTCATTGGAAATGAAGAACTGCATTTCGGAACCGGCATTAAAACTGATTTGAAAACAGTGCATTATATTCTCCACAACTAAAACTCCATGCTACACTTTAAATACCATATCCGTCAATGAATTCGTCTACGGCCTCTTCCACCATGGACGGTGTCGCCCCCTCTACTCGGCTCGATATGAACTCAGCTAAGTGGGGCTTCAGGACTCGGGCGAAAAGGCTCAACAACTCTTTACTTGAGTTGATGATGACGGCATCCATTCGCTTCTTCGCAATAGCCGGGTCCAACCCCAGCTTGGTATTTTGCGACGGCTGGTCGCCCGTCACAAAGGCGCGAAGTTTGACGCCGTACATATCTTTGACCACAATGCGGGTGTCGATCTCCGCAGCCACGGCTTCGTCTGCCTCTGATAATTCTACGAAGAACACACTCAATTCGTCGCAATTGGTGGCCAGACCCTCGGCAGCGCGGACATGATACCCTTTCGACAACAGCATCATAGAAATCTCGGAGAAGACGTTGGCGAGCGACAAAAGATTACCATTGTGCCCGTAAGTTACATCCGCTTCCCTAATCGCATCCTCAATCAGGCTTGATATAAACGAATCCTGCTTGCGAATTTTGTTAATCTCGGAAGCCGTCTTGATCATCCGATCGATCGCCGCTTCCCGGTCTATGCCCATAGAAGTTTTAGCCGCGAGAGTTAGGGCCTCGGCATTGGGGCCCTTGAAGTTTTTGAAGCTTCTCCACGCGGACAGTATGACGGTGTAGAAGTTTCCAACATTAACTAGTTTGGCTTCGGCCATCTCTTGATACCTAACAGTTGTCTATGCGCTATCTTATCAGATCGGTGCGCGCAGCACCAGTATCCGTTTAGTCTTCGGGCTTCCATACGAGGGGAACCAAAACCTTCCGGGCTTCGCTGGTGATGTTGTTGATCCAGTTCGACACGCCCTCTTGGTTGTGGGGACCAAGGGGGCACCTGTTAACAAACTCTCCATTCAGCGCCGCAACGCTATTGGTTACGTCGTCGCTGACTCCAACCACTAGAAGAATATCTCGGAGGTGACTCGCTTGTTCAGGCGTCAGTGTTATAGGGGCTTTGGACATTTTCTTCTCTCATTTTCCAGTATTCGGACTCTTTAATGGGTATAGTGTCCTTGGGGTGCTTTTTTATATTGAACGGCACGTTGATCACAATAGCGCCCTTCATTCTCTCGTAATGGGCCCATAGAATTTCCCCGTCCCTTTCTTCGGGAGAGGAGGTCAAACCCACCAGTCTCTGGAAGTGAGCCCAAGTGGGCTTAATCCACAGCGAGATGGTTTGAAACTGGTACTTTCCGGCCTCAGTATCTCGCCTCGGCATGAAGTAGGCCCGAATAGCACCCTTGGTATCGGGTGCATCGCCCACTTTATACCAGCCAAACGTTCCGAGGGAATTATTAGATTCTTCGGGGGCTGCATCGTTGTCGAAAATCAAACCGGCGATGTGGGAGGTGACTACTACGCCCTCCGCTTCCATATACTGAGCCATCTCGTTTAGCCACTTGGAAGCGTCTCGTTCGAGTTTTTCGAACAAGTGAACCGTGGTTTTGTCCGTTACTAGGTATCTCTTGTAAAGAGGGTATCTCATGCGAAATAACCTCCTCTTGTCGTTGATACACATCCATCGGAACTGGTCCCCATAGAATACAGTAGGGAGTGGCACATTGTGGTGAACATCCCTACTGTCGGTTCTCTCAGCTGGCCTTATCGACTTAAGGATTGCCACATCCTCTGGACCCACTCGGCCTGTGCCTTGGAATCCTCTAGTGCGTCGTGCGCCGTGGTAGGCCGGGGGCGGTCCACGGATACACTGCGGGCGTCCGTCAGCGCCGCTAGGGTGCGTGAGCACCGGTCAGCCCAAAAGGGCCACGGGGCGGTATCTCCGTTGGCCGCGTAGGCGTCCTCTAGTATAGGCAGGTCAAAGCTGGCACCGTGCGACCACACCCCGTCTATCTGGCCCTTCGACACGACTACATCGAAAAACACCCTAAAACTCTGGAGAGCCTTATCGAGGTCCATGCCCCGTTCAATTGCATCGGCGGCTTCATGTCGTGCATTGTCATTTTGCCGGAACCACCACGCGACTGTATCGGCGCGAACTTGCCGACCCGCTTTCAGGTTCGAATCCAAATTTACGCGCTCGTAGAACAATTCGTCGAATGTTCCAGGCTCCGCATTGATGTCGAACGAAACTGCGCCGATCGCGATGATGGGGCTGTTGGACCCAACGCCCATCGTCTCAATGTCTGTCATTACGTGAAATTTTGACATATCTTCCTCATTTTCTTTATAAGCTTCTGGTAAGTCTCTATATCGTCTGCACTAAACTCGTGCCGGGACAGGTGAACATTGACTGTAGACACCAATTCCTGAGCCGACTTTCGAATTTCGTTTAGAAGGTCGTTGGACCTGTAGTACCTGTCGCACTGCTCTCGAACCTCGCCGGTCAACGCGACGCCATAGTCCGAGGAATAAAGTTGAGCATCGTTTGGCTCCCTCAACACGGTACGATCCTCGCTGAGAATGTACTTTTTGTTCGTGTCGGCCAGTGAGACGATACCCCACTCCCCAATATGAGAAACTTCAGTGATTAGAGAGGGAAATCTCTTGCCCCCTACCACTGAGAATATCAGCACCCCGGTGCCTACTTCGATTCGAGTTGGCTCTGAAATTCGATTAACTCCTTGGCGAGTTCGCCCTCGTTGATAGTGGATTCATCCCGGAAAGCGTACTCAATATGGACGGACTTCAGAGCGTTGAAATCCGGCCCCTGCTCCACGATGTCGTGTAGATCGGACAGTTCGTCCACGCAAAAAAGAAAAGTTTGTTCGGTATTCAGCATGGTGTAGGTGGTTTCAATCCTCCACCTTCCGTCCGTAAGCATGTTGGTCAATTTCCCAGTCTCCTGTGTCATCATTGAACCAAACCCTGTGCATTTCGCGGGATTGCCAGTGCTTTGCGTACATTTCATCCGGCCACTGGCAGGCTTGGTCGATAGTCGACTTTAGCACAGCAACTGCCTTGTCGTAATCATCCGGGTTCACGCCCGGTAGCAGTATCCCGATCGTAGAATCGTACCGCTGCAGACGGAGTTTCAGGGTGGACAGGTCGGCCAGCAGACCCTTAACCATTGCCGAAGACAACTGTATAGAAGGCTGCGAGTGCCCTACCTTGTTGGCTTGGTTGGACAGGTCCTCAAGGATAGACTCCGAAACGAAAAACTGGGGCCTCATTCACCGGAACTCGCCAAGACATCGGAAACCGCGCGTATGATAGCCTTGGACCTAGGCGAATGCACCGCTTTCATCTCGTCCGTCCACTGGCCCATTGTCCGATCTTCAAACGGTGGTATGGCGACATAATTGTCAAACCCCCATCCATCTCCCGCAGGTATAGAATCATAATGTCCATATGCAACGTTCTGGACAATGCTCTGCGGGACATCGGGAGTGATAACGGATACAGCGCATCCAACCACCACTCCTGTATACGTTAAGGCATCGAGGATTTCCCCATCCAACTCCTGCTGTAGATTAAGATGGTGCCTAATATGCTCGACCGCGAAATCTTCGTCTTCCCATACTTTGGAACAATTGATGAAATTACAGGCGCGATTGGCGAAGACAAACTCCATGAAACTGTCCTCGGCCAGTATCATCCAGTCGTTCCCCTCCAACTTGTCCCCCAGCACCTCTTGGGCCTTTAGCGTCTTGTTGCGGGCGATTTTGCCGGGGCAGTCGAAATTTTCGCTGGCCTCGCAGTCCACCTTCACAAATTCGGAGTTCATGAAGGACAATATGCGGCGAATCTCTAGATACTTGTGTTCATTCCCGGTGGCGACATAAATTTTCATCCCATCACCTCTATCATGACCGACGACCCGAGAGCCTTTTCCAACTCCACTTTTATGTGTTCAACGGGGGTGTCCAGTCTAAACTCAACATTGAACAGCGTTTCCCCCTCGTGGTCCCGGAACTCGGCATAGGGTAGATCATCCAGATGGGCGGGATTAACATCGACCGAATCAATGTCACCAAAACCCTCGTCGGCAGTCCAATCATCGCCGGGTTCGTAGTAAATATCTCCAAAAAAGCTCGTTCTCATAACTGTCTCACTTTCGCTTTGTTATTAATCGCATCGGACCGCAACTGTTTGGTTACATTCATCTTGGTCCACTTTTCGGGGTTCGACAACTCGGGGTTCTTTTTCATTAAAGCCTCCGCCTGCTGTGCGTTGCCTGTATAGGCCCAGAAGTCGTTATCTACTAAAGACTCGCCGTCCAGCGCCAACCACTTGCCGTCTTCCTTGCGGCGGAACCTAAACCATGCGGAACTATAGAACTGAGCCTTCGAAACCCCCAACCTTTTGCCCGAATCGCCGTATACCTGCTGTTTAGGCAGAGCCATCGTCGTCCTCGCTGTTGACTACGTGGTTGTTTTCGAGTTCAAGACCGGCAAAGCTTTCCAGAAAGTTTGAGTCTCTTTGGACATGTCGACGGGACCGCTCCGGTAGGCTTTCATATGTGATATCGTTGCACACCATTCCCAGTGAATTGAGAATATCGACAATCTCGCCGGGGGTTGCATCGTCTTGCAACACCATTTTATGAGGATAATTGGGGTCCAGTGATCCACTATTTTCATTAGACTCGCTCATGCTTTTACTTCCTGATTTTTGCTGTTGGCGGGGCCCTCCGTGGGCCCCTCTCTCTTTTGCATCCAACCACAGGCGGTACACTTGGTATAAGGCCACCATTCTCCGGTGCCACGATTTACCACCCGCACGGCTACCGTATAAGGCTCTTTGCATCGACACCCGTTCACCAATAGTAGCCTCGTTCACTCCGGCGCTCCTCTGCAGCATTTCTCGCTGCCTCTTCCTTGCACCACGTACCTTGGAAACCCACTGCCCTGCCCCATCGGCGGTTGAGGAATTTCATCTCCTCGTACTCCTCGGGGGTGGTGCTGTCCCAAATATCATGCCATGCGCAATCGAATTTGACATCAAAATCTTTGGGCTTCAACTCCAGCGCGTCGCCTACAACAAGTTCGAAGCGGGGGTTGGATCGAAAGTGAGGGGCGACAAGGGAGATGACGTCCTCACTATTTTCGACCACAACCACCCGCTCCACGTTGCTCTTTAGAAGCAACGCATTAGTGGCCATTCCCAGACCCAGTCCATTAACTAGGACTTTTCCGTGAGCGGCGCGAATAAAACTATAATGGTCCCGCTTCTCGGCGGGAGTATCCGACATGACAGTCGTTCTGCCGCGAACCAAACGGGTGTACGATCCGGGAACAACGCACCTATTTCCGGGGTCCAGCGCGGCGCGCATGTTGAACATGGTGGCACCATGTTCACTGATTTCAAACTTCTGGATTTTCCAAACTCCGCTCTCGCCCTCCGGCCAGTCCACGCTGGGGATCAGTTTGTCCAACGAATTGGAACCTAACATTTGTGCTACCGGATTCATGCTCTTCCTCCCAAAATCCTGATCTGTGCATACATTTTACTCGACACGACAAGGACATTGTCCGCCCACTTGTTCGTGGGGTCATCGCCCTCTTCTTTCGGCTCCAATTTGATCTCCCTCGTCTTGAAGTGGATGTTGAATTTCACCAGATGGCGGTTGAACACCAAAACCAACAACTTTGCGTACTCGTGCATGCCTATCTCCCTATCTGTGCACAGTGTACCACGCCGGGGGCTGCGGTGCTAGTCAGCCCTCTTGCGGTCCATACCGGGCGTTCGCCTCCAACAGCATATCTAAATTGCCCTTGATATACCGCACATACTCGGCTTTGTCGCCCTCGTTCCGGTCCTCGTAGTATTTGATGCGAATGTTCATCGCCGTCTGTATCTCGCGAATCTCAAAGGGGTCGAAACTAACCTGCATAATACCCTCCAAATGTCCAAAGATTGTGTTTTGCATTCCAATGGAACAACCACGGTCCCGGCGGGCCTCCCCAGCCTCCGTCTGCTAGGACCGAATACTTCCCCAATCGCAAAAAATATTCAAGTCCGTTTTTAATCGTGTCGAAACTGTGAGAATGACTAGACCTCCCTAAGGCCCACATAACAATTCCAATAGGGGGCATCCCTTTCTCTTTCATCACTTGATCTGGAATCAGTGAATAAGTGAGGTCTTGAGTCATCTTCATAGTTTCGGCAAGCCTCCGTCTAAAACTTTCGTTACATAGTCGGGGTGTACCATCAACGGGAAGTTGCGAAGAGTGGCTATTTTCTCACCCGTTTCAGGGTCTTGGACAATGTGGATGGCGCGTCCGGGCCATTGGCAGTCCTTACAATGGACCTCCCCGTGCTTAGCCCCCCACTCGATGGAGCCCTCAGCACCCGACCAAGGCGCTCCACAATTCACGCAATGGACCGGTTGGAGGTCTCGCTTAGACTTCCCGTCGTCACTGTCGCGGAAATCCAACTGTACGAAATGCTGAAAATAGTCGTTCATCAGCAGATGGTACTTCTCCGGTAGGTTGGAATCGAAGGAAAATATTGTCCTATAGTCCAGCTTTGCGATATGGGGACATTTGCTATCCATTAGCCGCCTCCCAATCTATGTCTCCAGTTTGGGCCAAATGCCGAAGTGTTTTCACCGCCATTTTCTTGGTAATATAGCCCAACGCTTCGGGACCGGAACTCCAACGATACCGGGGTAGACTCGGCATGAACAGATCGCGGACATTGTCAAACTCTCCATCCGGATCAATGCCCAAGTATCCCGCCGCGATACCCATGTAGTGGTTGTCGTTCGATTGGATAACCAACTCTCCATTCGCCTGCCCCATTGCGCAAGCAAAACCGGCAATGCAAGCCGCTGTGTAACACTCGATTGGATGGCTGCGAGGGTCTTGTTCAAGGAAAGGCGGCTCGAACTCTCGCCTCATTTGGATTTCAGTTTCGGACTTCTCAATGAAATCCGCCAGTCGCTCTATCCTGTCCTTATTCATTGCGAAGCATCCTTGGAACTGATGGATTATACCAGATCACTCCGCGACCCATCGAATCGGTGCGAAGGGGTAATAGGGACCGCACCCAGCGCACTTCCTCATAGTCCGTGGGGTCCATGCCCTCTTCAACCGCCGCCTCGAAAAAAGTGAAACCGATCTCGGCATCTCTGGCGTCGCCGGAAACTCCCCAGCATGTTTCGCCGTACATTGCACGACCCGAATAATCATCACTGAAAGTCAATTCCAGATCGTCGGCCAGTCGCTCGTAGAGCCTTCGCGCTGTTTCTTCTGTTCGTTCAAATTTGGTCACTTCTAATTCTCCCACTAAATAATCGGTGTATGAAAACCCGCCACCATTTACGGCGTCGATAGCGGCATCAATCTTTTCCTCTTTCGGAATCTGGCGCTTGATCTGCTGCGTGGCAATAGCAACATCCACAGCTTTTCGCTGGGACGGTGACATACGAAAGATTTCATCTAGGAACTGTTCCTTGTTCATCCTACTACCTCCAATTCACCGAAAGGATGGTCGCCGCAATCGCAGTACAACCGCCAAAGGAACGCAATGGCCTCGTGGACTCTTCCATAACCCGACACTTCGTAAAGCTTGGAAATTTGATCGGGGTTGGCGGACATTTGGTGTTGTTCGTCCAATATCGAATCCAGTGCTGCCCTGAGAACCAAACGAGCGGCACTAGCTGATAAACCCGAAAGGGCATAAAGTCCGCTTTCTTTGCCCAGCCGAACGTGCTTTTTAAAGAACGGCGACAGGTTGAAAGTGAAGCCGTACTCCAAATCCTTCTGGTTTGGAATGGCAAGAGTGATGCTGTAACTCATGTTGAGTCTCCCTTATCTTACGTACAGTATACCATGACCATGGGGCTGCGTCTATGTCATGTTTCGTCAACCACTACGAGTAGGTCGATCATGTTGCATCCCATATGTCTAAAGTTTTGGCGGCTCTGGTAATTGCCTCTGCCCCCGCCTTTGCTCCGTCCTCTGAAGTGTATCCGCGACCTGTCAGCATGACTTCCCCATTGCCCGCCTTGAGTGAGAGGTACGTTTTGCCGTTCGGAGCAGATTTATAAAAAAACCGATCTGGATTGCCCGCCTCGCGTCTGACAACCTCAATGCCGTGTATCGCGCTGGCCTTGGCCTTGTAGGTGTCAGACTGGCCGAGAGGCTTTCCATTGGCCGCGTACAGTGTGAAATAATATTCACCATTCTTTGCCTTGGTGAGTCTGAAATATGAACTCATGGCGTCACCTGCGGCTCAACAGAGAGGTGCGGAGTGCAACCGCACGATAGGCAAATATCAGAGAACCAATTTAATGCTTGCTGTGATCTGCCCCATTTCCTTTCGGACGCGGCCAAGCAATTCCACAAGCGGGCGGGCGTCCAGTTAATGCGGCGAGCGATATTCTCTGCGCTAGACCCCTTCCGCATCTCTCGCAATACAAGGCGGCGGCATAACTCGCGGCAATCGGCGGGAAGCCCGCGCCCTGTTTTTACGGGGAAATAAAAATCGCTCATGGCTTCACCTGTGATCTAATCCAATCTTCTAGTTTTTCTTCAATAGATTGGTCATCCCTAACGGCCCACAAATAACCATCGGCCTCCGCCACCTTAGCCAAACGCTCGAAGGCTGCGGCCTCGATCATTGGACGGACAGCGTTGATAATTTTCTCGACGGCGTGTCTTGGGTCAGGGTCAACATCTGGGAACATGTCATACGCTTCTGCGTAATCCATCAAAGCGGGAAGCGCGGCCTCTACAATCTTGTCAGTCATTGTTGTTCTCCTGCGGCGGGGTGGTGGTGAATTGTCCGAAGTCCCATTCCTCGATTAGATACGACATGGCGCGTCCTTCCCTCTCGGTAGGCGTCTTGTTCATTGGGTGTCGCCATTGCCAATCCCGGCCCAAAACGTATCCAGCTTGCTCAAGAAATCTGATTGATCCGATGTCACCTTCGTCGTGCCATTCGTCGCGTAATTCTGGACTAGCTGTCGGCATCACTCACCTCCTGTAGGGGCGGGCTTCATATCTTCGAGTATTCCAAAAGCCTTACCAAGCCGGTCGTGTTCCTCTGCCACCCTATGAGCAATCGAGGCTTCATCTACCGCATCCCATAGGGCGCTCGCCGCGTGGATGATTTCGCTCGGAACCAACATGGTGCGAGACAAATCCTCTTGTGGCTCACTTACGGTGCTATCTGATGCACAAGATGGCGGAATAAGAGCAAGGATGGCGGCTGCAACGCCGTCAATGTCAGGGATGTTTATCTTTGCGCCTGTTGAGAGTGCCTGCTCGTTAGCGCAAGCATCACCATATAGCCGGTAAAGTATTCGCTTGACAGCCTCCCTATCCACGGTCTGACGCTCCAGCATGTCGGCGTGTTCATTGAGGCTTTTAACGACTTCGCGCAAGTCGATGCGGCCTTTCGGAGTGTCCAGCCCCTCGTCTGTTTCGCAAAGCGCGGCAATCCCGTTAGCAACATTCCGCGCTTCTTCTGGTGTCATAGGTTTACTCATTGCCCTACCTCCATATCTGCCACCATTTGGGGCAATTGGGATGTTTAGCAACCCTCAGCGTTTTGACAAAAACACTATTCCGCATCCACGCTCGGGCCTCCGCCTTGGACATTAGCCCCGTTTTGACGGAATTGTGGCGGTGGCTATAAACATAGTACCACCCCTGCCTGCGTCGATCATGGTAGTGCTGTTGTTCTGGGTGGTTCATCGCTCGCTGCCTCTATTCTTCCACGCTTCAATTATATAACCCGCTCGGCGCTCCACGACCCGAAAATTTTCGCTTCCATCTACTGCACACCTGCAGTGTTCGTGGTTGCAGGTCACGTAGTGGAACCGGGGTTCACCTCTGGACTGGTCACTGTTGGTGTTTATCTGCGGTGTGGAAGTATGTGTACACTCCCGCACCTTGTCTTGAACCAGTTTTTTGGTGATCCTCCGTCCCATCCCTAGTCCAGCACTAAATACCGGCCAATATCGTGGCCCGGTCCACCGCCCTCGTGCAATTCCCAGCCTTGCTTTTTAATAAGCGCTAGGGCCGCGTCTGCGGACCCGGCAATCACGACGCGATGATAAATCGACTCGGAAATTCGGACGGTAGCCGCCCATAGCAAACCCATGACCGACAACCGCTTTACCAAACCCTCGCTCATTCCGGACGTTTCGTCCACTTGCTCTTCAACTGTCTTGGTCATGTTTCAGTCCTCTTCTATCTAGCTTAAAGGGGAGACTACACACCCCTCAATACCTGATGGTCAAGGGATTGCTTCTCCGCCGATGGGGTTATTTCAAGTACCCTTCGGATTCCATCAGTTCCTCTAAAATCTTCACTGTGCGGTTCAAGGCGCTCATTGCAGTGTCCAGTCGATTCTCCAGCTCTTCTAGGCGCTCGACAATATCCGCTTTTTCGATTTCTTCCGGCACCTCATACTCTCGCAGCATCCAGCTGGCTTTCGCGAGCGCTTCGCTCCTCCGACTGTCCATCTCCTGTTTGAAACGGCGGGGTTTACCGGAGTAGGATATCCAGCATTCGGGGTCGAGAGCGTACGCTTTTTCTCTTACTTCTTGTGAGTAGGCCATGATTTTATCTCCCTTAAATACTCTTTGGTGGTGGCAATAATACTGGCATGGAGTTCCGGGGTGTCATATTCAAGTTCTACCCGATAGAAAATAAACTCACCGAAATGCCCGTTGTAGTCGCAACTGTCCACCCCATCGTATTCGTCAATAATGTCGCTCAGGGCCCCGTCCGGATGGTCCAGTTCGTTCTGGTCCAATATAGTAACATCCCCATCCGGCAGCGCCATGGCGTAGTGCGTCATTGTCGCTTGGGGTTCGAACAACTTCGCCATTAGTATAGGTCCTCGCTGTACAGGGTTCCGGTTTGTTTGGCGCGATCGGTGAGCGGTTGGCCGGTAAACATTACGATTTCCCAAGCCTGTTCACGGGTCCAATACCGGTCGTACTGATCGATGAAGCCTTGTTCAGCCGCCAGCACGTGCTTCTGCTTGAATACCCCCTCGTGCACCATCCTGTCGACGATTTTTCGCATACCGGGGGAGAAGTGTCTTGCGCCCGGAATTACATGGGGCATAAAGCCCCGGCGAGTAATGCGTATCGCGGCGCTGACTATCCGCACGTCCTCGGGCTTGGCACCCTCGTACATCCAACCCGATGGGTCCTTTTCCTCCCACCAGTATGGGGGCAGGTGCGTCGTGTCGGAAAATTCAGTCATGGTACTTCCCCATTACCTTCCAGTCCAGATAGTCTTCCATAATCTGCCCATCGGTCTCGACGTACTTGCGAATTGCAGTGGCAACATGTTTCGGGCCCGCTCGTTTGTTTCTCGGCAAATCGCCCTCGTGGCCGTAGTTGTTGGCCCAGTGGAAGAAGCCGTAATTACAATCGGCTGAACCATCGACTAGAGAGTTATAGTGGGTCCTCGGTATATCGAACAGGGAGACTAAATCCTCGTCCCCGTACGCCATCCTCGGGTCCCCGTTGGCATTCTCAATGGTGAAACGTTGTGCGGCTGGCATTCCCGGCCCCCGGTCCCGGTCTGTGCCCCAGCGTTTGATCCAAATCTCGGGCACTATGGGACTAACTGCGCAACTGCCCAACCAGCAGGCGGCGGTATTGCAAAAGCCCTCCTCCGGATAAATCATCTTGCCGTCTTCTTCGAAGCGTTGGGACTCCAGTACCATTTGGTCTATCCATTCGGATTGGTCGTAGTACTCGACCCGGTCCATGACCTCGGCAGTTCTGAGTAGTAGTTCCTTATTCATCGTCCTTATCCTTTGGCAGCAGCGCGTTCAGGCGGAACGCCTCTTGCAATAATTCGCACGACTCGATTTTGTCCGATGGAATAAAATCCATACGATAACCGTCCGGATAATGCTTCTGGTACTCTTTTTCGTGGCGATCAGGCCGAGTACCCTCCAGAATGCCAAGGTCGTGGGGCATGTACCCTTCATCGGAACAAACGTGACCCCCCAATGCTGTTCCGTCTTGGGCTATGGCGATTGCACTGTACCAGCGGGGACTTCCTCCATTATTGAAACCCAATATGAAAGGTAACTCCTCGATTGGTCGGTTTTTGGGGTTGTAAACGGCGGGGCGCTTGTCCTCCATTCGCCATAGGTGGTTGGCTAAATAAGCGTTGGCAGCAGCTGGTGTAGTCATCGGTTCGTCCTCCGTCTTTCAGCCTCGAACTGGTCCATAATCTCGCCATTTGTCTCGACGTAATTGCGAATGGCTGAGGCCACCATCTTGGTAGGCGAAGCGACACCGGCATCGGAGGCGTACCAGAAGAACCCTCCGGGCCGGTTGGCCATTGAACCTACCATCTCCATTACATGCTCGTAGGGAATATCAAAGACTTTCGACGCGATTTGCCCGGAACTTTGACTAGGATTTCCGTTCCCAGCATAGTACCGGTAATCCGGGTTGGGGTGGCTTTCACCCCTGTCCATTACTTGGATGCCGGGGATTTCAGGGCTGATCGCCATGTGGCCCAACCAGCAGGCCGCTGTTCCACAAAATCCCTCGGGCAGGCCCGTTTCAGGGTCTTTTCTCTCGAATTTCGGGCGGGTAAACCAGTCCGACTGGTTGTAAATTTTCGGGTCCAAATTGTCCATTATCTCGGCGGACTTGAGTAGCAGTTCCTTGTTCATCAGTAGTCTCCCTTGATCGATACACTACTATACCACGGCGGGGGCTGCGACGCTAGACCCCCTTCAGTCGTAACTATCCGGCCTTCCCTCGACCATAGACTTGACTCTGGCAATCGACCAAAAGAGCAGCATGGATAGCAGGAAAAATCCTACTACCATCGACGCGAATACCCAGTGGTTCAGCGCGATATAAACCAAATACCCCAATAGGGACAGGGCAAATAGTACCACCACCCCTATTGATATAATGTCAAAAAAGCGTTTCATAGTATTTCCTCTCGGATGGCTTCAGCGGCCTGCAGGAGGCAGGCCATTTGGAATCTTGCAGTGCTGTCGAACGACATCGAACCGTACCATGCGTAGCCATCAAACAACCCACTGTCGTAGATCATCCTCGGCACTTCGGTCGGTTCAGTGGCGGGGATGTCCTCAATTAATTGGTCGAATCCTCTGAGGGTCGGTTCGTCGGGGTCGCCATCGTCGACGTAATTTTTGCGTTCCGATTTAACAAACTCCAGCGTCGCTCGCATATCAATCACCTCCTCTTTATTGGACTTTCCCAATAAATAATCCAAATCGGGGCGATCGGAGATCAACCAATTCAGCGCTTCCTGCATGGTTTTAGCGGCACCATAATGGGTTACTACCATTTCACCAATATCCCCACCGACGAATACGTGGCCGGGGGCGAACGCTACATAGAAGCCGTACACCCAAGTCTCGGGATTGGAAAACCTCCATACTCCCCACTCGTCCCCATCGGTTAGACTTTCGGCGCGATGTCCACTGGTTGCGGACCTCGCTCGTTCAATTGCTCTGTCGTTACTATTCACTGGATTGTTCTCCATCACTACCAATTATGGCACGATATAACTCGGCGGCGTCACGAATGGCGGGGGGGATAAGAGCAAGGATGGCGTCTGTGGCAGCACTAACATCTAGCGCGCTGGACAGGGGCACGTCGCTCGTCGGTTTTTCGTGGTCATATATCGCATCAAAGACAGCCTCACTCAATCTATCGGGAACCTTGTGGTCCAGAAGGTCGGCGTAAGCGCGAAGGGTGGCAGGTAATTGTTCCTTATGGTGCGGTAAACAATTCTCAATCTGGTGCGCCGCCATGAGTGCTTCAGCAGATGTCATGGGTGTGTCAGTCATATCTAATCCTCACTAAGCCTTCGCCGTTGCAGCGGTCGCATATCTTGTTCGGTGGGTGCAGATGGGTCGAGGGGTCCGATAAGCTCCCCGTCCGTAGCGCGCCAAAATCTTTCTCCGTCGATCTCCTCAAACGGACCCCTGCTTCTGATCGCCATTAGAGCCTCAATCATCCATTCGCCGTCCCCTGAAACATCAATATTGCCACTCGGTATGACGCCTTGAACAGCCTTGCCATTGTCAGTGGTGAGATTCATAAGTTCAGCAAGTTCGTAGGTTGAAACCGGGACAATTTTCGGACACCGGGTCATTACGTTTTCTTTATCTTGTGTTGACCAATGACGAAGCTGACCGGCCCGATCTGGACCGTCCACACGCGCCCGTCCGTGTAGGGCCTAACCTCAATTAACAGGGGCAAAGCCCACGAATACCAAAGCCATCCGATATACATTAGTCTAATCCCCCTGATATTAGCGCATGGAAGTCGGCCTTTACGACATCCAAGAGCGCAATGGTTTCAGAGACGCGCAAGCCCGCCACCATCCAATCGGTGATGAATGATCCATTGCCCGCTTTATCAGGCGGGACATCTCGCAATAGAATTACAATGGCTTTGTTCGCGGGCTTCCCCGACGCTTCCAGTTCGTGCAATTCTTCGCGAGCGAGGTCTAGCAAGTCTAAAGGGCTCACCAAACGATTATCGTCTGCTTTAACCGCTCTTGCGACGTTCAAGTTGGTCGTATTCATTACGGTTCTCCATCCGTTGTGAGTGCGGCGATTACGTCTCTTAGTCCCATCGTCGTCATCATTCGTCCTCCAAATAAGGGTTCTTTAGTATGGCAGTTGCTAATCTGTCCTTCATACTTCGGAACCGACTACTAAGGGTGCCAAAACCCAACATTTGCTCGACTTCTTCCATTTTCATACCATGCTCTTTTTCGAAACTCTTTAAGAAGTACCCATCTCCTGCAACAATATTGGACCCGGTATCGTAAGGGGGCAGGGCGTGGAACATAAGCAGGTCGTTCCACGCTTTGCATTTATTTAAGGGTCCGGGCTCTTCCCACGGCTCAATAATTTCCAAATCGCCATTCGTCCCACCGTATGTCAGTATGAAATCAAAACTATCCCCCGGTTTGCCTCCGCCAGTATGCTCCAGCGTGAACTTTGGCGATCGCCAAATGACGCGGTACTCAGGGTTCCAGTATTCTTTCTTGGTGTGGGAGCCCTCAAGATTGTAGCGGACAATATCGCCGCACCGGATTTCAATCCCGTGCATATCGACGCGACCGGTCGGAGTTCCATTTTGGAATGGTGTGCTAGTCATCATTTAGTCCCCATTTTGCTTAAATACTTCGCGATTTGGACGAATTCCTGCGGCGACACTTCCCTTAAGTACGCCAGTGCCCGAATATGCAGGCTACTGCCCAATACTGCGTGGACGAATACATGGACCCAGACTTCGCAGTCGCCGGGGAACTTTTCCATCTCGTCGAGTTTGGATAGTTCCCACGGCGGGTGGCCCTCGTGATCGACTTGGCAAATACCCCACCCCTCCTTGCGGGCTAACTCGTGGTCCCATGCGGTCCATTCGACCCGGATAGGGTGGCTGTCCAGCAAGTTCTCGTAAATCTCTTGCCCAACTCGGTGGGCCGCGTCTATGGAATCGCAAACGCATATATCCTCAATCCCCGGACCGCGAAGGGTATAGCCCTCCCACGGTTCGTAGGAAGATAAGTACGCTCCGAATCGGCTATTAGCCCTGTACGTGACCGGATCGACTCGAATCCACTCCAACTTCTTAATCATTGCCATCTCCGAGAATTAAATGCTGCATGTCGGGCGTCATCACGCCATCGGCATGGAAAACCTGCATGCGAGTGTCGTCGTCGCCCTCAATGCTGATATAGAGCGGGTGTTTGTCGCGACTGTTGAGGGGCCGGGAAAATACCATCCGTACCCCCCGCAATACAAAGTAAAGGTTATCGACGGTCAAATCCCCGGAAGCCGGGTCTTGGTAAACGTCGAAGGGGGCATCGTATCCATCGTAAATAACCTCGCAATTGGGGTTATCCTCCACCTTCAAATAGAGGTGGCCTATGGAATTCAGTAAACTGGCCTCATTGAACAGGTCGCGAGGTATTTGACGGATATATCTAGGCATTGCAACTCTCCCTTGTGTAGTATACTATACCACGATGGGGGCTGTGGCATAAGGGGTGGGTTTAGGGCCAAAGTTGGCCAAATTTGGAGAGCAGGTCTGGAGAGGGTGTGGCAAAAGGGACACAGACGCGGCCCCAATGCGCGGGGGTTGCGACGCAAGCGTCAGTTGCACGAGTATTGCGACGCAACTCCGCCCAAATTTGGTTAAATTTGGAGGGACCAAATTTGGAAAAAGTTGGGAAAGGGTTAGGCTTTGAGTTGGGCGAGTTGGGACTCTGAGATATCTGGAGTCCCAAATTTGGCCAACCTATATATTAGTTGGGCGATAAGGGCATCAGCCGCACGGGACGCGGCTCTTTTCAAATTTAACCAACTGCCCAATCTGCCCAATAGTTTGGCCAACTGCCCAATCTTGTCTTTTTTTCCCAACCCTTTTTTCTTTAATTTTTTTTGGGTTTGAGATATAGTAATGGTCGCGGCCCCCATGTGGCAAGAAAGTAACGGGTGTTGTGGTTGGTGGTATGTAAAAAACGGGAAAAAGTGGGTGGAGACACGGGTTGGAGGGGTCGAAGCCCAACTCGGAGAGTGTCGACACGCCGACAAGCCGCACGGGACGCGGGCCCCCAAATTTGGCCAACTCCCAATCTCGCCCAACTCGATCCCCAACCCTTTCCCAACTCTTTCCAAATTTGGAGAGATTAAAGGCCCAGTCGGGCACAACCTCCGTCTGTTAACCCGGCTTTCCGGCCTCCGCCTGTTAACCCGGCTTTCTAGAATGAAAGATGATGGGGAAGTATACTGCATTCCCCGAGTAGACATTGATTCCAGCTGAATACAAAGAAGGCGCGGGCCGAAACCCGCGCCTTCAAAGTTCAGAATCTGTGCGAGATCAGAAGTCGTTCAAGTCCGAGTAGGCCGGAACGTCGTCCTGAAAGTCGACCGCGAGTAGAAAGTCTTTCTCTACCGGGAAGCCGAAAGCTTTGTGGCTGCAGAAAAAGGCGGACGTTAAATTCGCCAGAGTCGACAGGCTGTCGGTTTCGATCACCGCGATCGTTTTGTCTTCGAGTTTGAATGTGCGCTTGTGCATTTCTGCTCTCCTTCATTTGCGCGTCGCTCCTTTAGCGACTCGTTGATTTTAGCAGCGCGGGGGCTGCGCGTCAAGCTTAATTCCGATCGGATTACAAAGAAGGCGCGGGCCGAAACCCGCGCCTCCCATTACTCCCGAGAAAGTCCTCCGGTTAGTGCCCCTATGAACCAAGCTATGGAACCTAGGGAGTTAACAACTACCTCGCAGGCTTCGTTGATGGGATGTTCACCATCAGCCTCTCCGGCTCGTATCAACTCTAAACACTCCTCATCGTCCTCCTCATCGTCTTCGTAGTCTGGACTGTCCATATGTAGACCCTCCACATCGCCTAGTATAGCACGGGGGCCGTGCGTGTGCTAGGGCCGGTTAGTCTACAATCGTGATGGACGCTCCTTCGAAGTGAGTTCGTATGAAGGACTCCATGCGCTCGAAGTACACGGGTTTAACGCATGCCATGTCGAAGTCTATGGACCCCTTTCTGTAGTTAACAGTAACTACTCTCTTCGCATTGTTGATGACGAATCGTTCAGCGCCTTCGATTGTCTTGGAAGGGTTGATGAAGTCGTCCAGTATAGATTGCACTTTTATGTCTGACACGGTGTGTCTCCCTTGTCCGTTATCGGTGGACGGGCTGGTGGTATAGCCCGCTATGCTGTAGCGGCCACGGGTGACCCATCCGTTGTCCCAGACGACGCCGTGTCCACGTCGGGCTTACCCAGCCCACTAGCGGCGTTCCATGACTTGGTGACTTGCCCAGCAAACACGTTGCGAGGCATTCCGGCCAGAGAGCGTGTGCGTTTCATGTCCCGCACCCATTGGGTGTCGGGAAGTTTGCGCGCACGAAGGTCGTCGTTGATGACAGCGAATTGGGTAGAACCATAGTGCCATTTTCGATCGATCGCTTCGTGCAGTTTGTCGATTCGGTTGGTCCTGAACGCATGAATAATTTGGCTTTTTGTAACGTTCAGGTCTTGGGCCATGAACTCAAGTAGCCGTTCCAGTTTTAGTCGGGCTTCAAGAATGTGTCCCATATTGTTGGGGTTTTTCGGTTTAGTAAAGGCTTTACGAATAAGAGCCTCGTCCTGCCGATGAAATGCGGACGCGAATGAGTCGGGTCCACGTTTGAAATCAGGTGCATCACCTCGAAAGTTCATGCTATGTTTTCCTTTGCTGCCTGTTCTGCTTCATCGAAGGAGTAGTAGCCGGAACAGGAATCGACCAACATCCCATTTTTGGAGGTTTCGTACCAGTAACAGTCGCCATTCATCCAAGCCGTCATAATCCTCAGAAATGACTCCACACTGTTCTGGATTTCTTCATCGTTGCAGAAGTGTTGTTTTAGGTCGTTCGGTACAACAACCGCACCGGCCAGCCCACTGTCCCATTGACAGCCGAATGGAGAGGTGCTGAGTGCTACGCCTGAATGGACGTACATGTACAGAGGAAAGACTGAATCGCCCAATCGTTCCCGCTCTTGAACGAAGTCTTCGTAGTTTTCGTACCCATCAATGTCGATGTCGCCGCGCAGGTATCTGTTCGATTTACGTACGGCGATCAGTTGTTCGGACCAGTCTCTCGGGTCCATTGCGTCCGCATCCGGACGAATAGTGATCTGATGACCACATTGTGTTTCGATCGTTTCCATTTCAGTGTCTCCCTAGAAGACAACTAGGGGGCCGGAATTACTCCCGGCCCCTCTGCTGATTGTGAGGGTTGAATTACAGCGCCTGAGCGGTGTCTTCGTCCTCGATGTCCGTTGCTTCCCAAGTCTGGGAACCAATGGTAACGGCCTCGCCGCGCTTGATCATGCCGCGCAACACGTTGCCGAGGTTCATCCGGCGCATGCCGATGTTCAGGTGCGACCAACGGTCGTAGTTGATGTCGTTCGCATTGGCAACGGCCCGAAGAGCATCGCATCGAGCGTCTTCGTCGTCACCGACCACCGCGTCCTTGAACGCCGCAACCACCTGATCACCGCAATTTTGATCGCGACCGTATTTGCTGCGATAATCCTTGCCGATGACATTGCCGGTCGAGGGGTCGACTTGATCGACTTCAAGCTCGTTCTCGATGGCGAGAACCAAAAGCTTTTGAAGGCCAGCCCGACCGTGGAACTTAATCTCAGCCTCTTTCAACTGAGCCCGAAGAGTGTCGATGTTGACCATATCGAGGTCAAGTTCGACGTCGCCATTTGGTCCGGCGAAGACTTGAGTATTGGACATTGCAAACTCCCTTGCGTTAAGTCCGATTTAGTGGAGCACCTTGCTCCTGTTTGGTGAGGGGCACCGTGCCCCTCGATCAACACTACTATACCACGGGGGCTGCGTGTCCACAACCCCCTATTCGGGCTGATTCAGGTCATCTTCCAGTCTTCAGCCACCACAATGATTCCGCACAGAGGTATGTGGCCGAATCGTTTTATGAATTCCGGGTTTCGGTTTCGTTCGAGTTGAAGAATGTTCCCGTCCTCGTTGACGAATATTTGCCGTTGTCGGTCTTCATATTTAGCACCCAATAGGTAGTCGGGGTGTAGTCGTTCTATGTATCCCCCAATCCATTCACGGGCAAGATCAAATCCCTTTTCTTTGTCGTGCGTTTTAACGTCGACCGTTCCATCAGGAAAGTATATTGTACTCTTCGAGGTCATTTGACTTCTCCCATTTTCACTCGTCCATCTGCGAGGATTTCAGCGACCAGAACGCCAGATTTCAGGCTGTAGCCCTTGGTTTTCAGTTCGGATTGTTCGAATTGTTGGGGGTAGACCTTAAGTCTAAGAACCCCCAGTTGGACCGTTTCGTGGTCCCATTTCCAGCCGATTATTCTCAGCTTTGATCGCGCTTCCAGCTGCGCGTGGCTCAGGATTGAATTAGTCATTGAATACCTCAATCTTTATGCAACCGAGTGACTGCTTGTAGAGGACGCTGACCAGTTCCCCCTTGTGGTACTTTCTGCCGACCTGAACCGTTGTCGACCCGTTGCCCAGCGAAGTGTAAATGTCCACGGGCCATCTTCCCGGTTGGAGCCCGATGTCTGAAGCCATAGCACTGAATTCGTGCGTTTTGTCTTCTCGCGTGTTGGTCTCGTCGAAGAATGCCATATCGGCCCCCTAGAAGTTGCGACTTGAGTGAACCGTAATGGCCCAGTCGGTTTCACCTACCTTCTCCACCGGACCGGCGTGGAAGCTGCGACATCCGCAACAGTCGTAGTCGTGATCGCAACCACTGACTGAGAACTCTTGATAGAAGGCTTGTTTGATTTCATCGTCAGTGACGCTGTCATCGACCTTCTTCACTCGGACTAGGTGATTGTATCCGATCGGCTCGCAGAAGTCCTGATCGTCGTCGTCGTCCGACACCACGTCGTGCTTCCCTGAGGCGAGCATTGCGTAGTCGCCAATGTATTTGTGGCTGTTCAGGTGGTCGTACTGTGCCCGGTATCCACCGGTCCGCACTGTGAGTTCGTTGTATCTGAGTTTGGTCATGCCGTCTCTCCTTCGTTGATCGTGAGACTATTAAACCACAGGGGCTGCGCTCACGCAACCCCTATTGCGTGTTAATTCCCCCAGTCTTCTTCTGTTAGTTGTTTCGTCATCCAGAATTTACCACACCGGTTGCCGTTTATATCGTGGAAAAATCCAAAATCGGACACTTCTTCAACGCCTTCGTCCACGGGGTCGTAAATGGCTTCAATTCGGTCTGCCAATTCACGAAGTATTCTCGCCACTTCGCGCTGGTAGTTCTTGGCGTCGAATGCGGCATCGCCGGATTTGATTTCAACCGAGAAGTCGAGTTGTCCAGTCATTACGTTGTCCTTTCCACGTCGGATTGGTAAAGGGTGTGGTAGTTAACAACGCGCCGCAGGTCTTCGGCCAATTCAATCACCGATTCGATGTCGTCCTCTCCCAGACTGTGAATCATCAGAGCCACCCGTTCGAAGCCACTGGCCTCTCGGGTCATGAATGACTGGTAAGCCGGATGTGAGGGCCCAATCAGAACGATGCCGAAGTTGAGGGCCAAAAATTCGTTCAGGTGTTGGTATTTTCCGGTGTCGTTCGGTATGAAGCAGGTCTGCCGTTCATACAAATAGAGGGTGCCCGAAGTGTACCCCACCTCGATTGAATAGATAGCCTCGGCGGGGTTCACATCGCTCCGCCCCTTCGACTCTAGGGCCACGCCTTGGGACACCGTTTTCACGTTCGCCTCAAGATCGTCGGGGTGGAGAACTCCCCCCACCCCGATGTATTGCTGTCCCTGTTTCATCGCACACCATCCGTGCGTTCAGCGTAAAAGTCGACTGCTTCTTGGGCGCATCGCCGCCAAGCTTCGTACGAGATCATGCCGTTGGTCCAATCCTTGGACTCGGAGGCCAGAACATCGTCGCCGTATCGCTTCAGCGCCTGTATCAGGAACATCTGAAACAGTGCCCCGCTTCGGCTGTACTCCATCAGGTGCTTGACGGCCTCGGTGTTGCTTTTCTTCGCTTTCATTTTCTTACTTTCGTTGTTGGCTGTTGCCGTTGTCAGTATCGTATCGTAACACGGGGGCTGCGATCGCGCAACCCCCGTTCCGGCTACGTTCACCCCACGTATATCTTCGTATCAACTGTGGTGGTGGCCAGAATTAGTGCCACCGTGGCCCTGTCAGCCCCCTCGCCTTCGGCGTGGCCCAGGAATGATAGAAGCCCTTCGCCCACCGTTTCGACCGCGTGTTGGAAATCGTCCGGTCCACTGGGTGGGAACAGCCGTATCAATTCATCGTAAGATGCGCCTATTGGCCCCGATTCGATCGCGTCGACCCACTGTCGCAGCTGATCTTGATTCAGTTTGATTTCCAGACGCCATCCGGTATCGGACAGCATTGCCTGAATGTAGCTGGCGGCGCTAACCGCTTTCAATTTAGGCATTACATTCTCCTTCATATCGGCCAAAATCGACCGCATCCAAATCGTACCACGCCCAGCCCCCACCGTCAACGTCGATTCCGATTGGGTTCTACTAGCTAGTTCTAAAGAAGTTGGCTAGAGTTGAGGTATTCTAGGCTGGTAATTCCATTATTCAACCCAATTTGGTTAGGGGTCGCCTCTCGAAATTCTGCATTCTGCTTGGGTTCTGGTGGAATTAGAACAAATAATGTCGAATCTGGGGGAACCCCATACTACCCCCAGATTCCCTATAGTCTAGGGGTAGTGTTCGCGTCGCAGAATTTACTGCTTGGATTGTTTGAGGTATTCGTAGGCGAGCCAGTCCATAGAAGTTGGTTCGAGGCTGTAGTGCTCGACCATGTTCTGTAGAACCCGCTCGATGGCGAGGAAGTTTTCCTCGTGTTCGTCCTCGGTCGGTGGAATCCCGCCCAGAACCCATTCGATCAGGTAATGCCCGATGGTTCTGATGACTTTTCCTCGGTCGTGTTCTGTTCGGGTCGGTAGGTCGAACCCGCGTATCAAGCTGCATTCTCCGTCGACCGTGGCCCGCAGAACCAAGAATGAGGCGCGATGGCCCTGCCGAATGCAACCCATCACGGTGAATTCTTCTTCGCCGCCGTTGCCCGAGATTTAGGTGGAATAACCTGCAGCCGAAATGCTCAGGTCGCTGGAGTCAATTCTGATCATGGTAGTCTCCCTTTTCGATCTCCCCATCCTACCACGCTAGGGGGCTGCGCGCAATGTCTATTCTGCTTTGTTTCACGTGAAACAGTGTTCTAGAATAGGGGTCTATTCCAACCCACCACCCGCTTCGGAATAGACATTGATTCCAGAAACAAAAAAAGGGCCGTGGGGAAGGATACCCACGGCCCTAGGTTGCCAACGAAGGAGTTGGTGTTAGAATACGTTAGCCATAGCATCTAGCGTTCGTCCACGCGTCTTCGCTTGTTGCGAATGGCTCTGAGGGTTCGCCATCCGGCAGGCAATCGGGTTGTTCGGACACCCAGCGCCAGCCCTCAGAACTCAGGTAGACGCGGAACGATCCGTAGTTATCGCCGTCTTCGTCCATGAATTGGCCGTATCCCATTCGTCGGTTCGCGTCTCGGCCTATGGTATCCGAAGTGAGATCGAAGAAGGCCCACTCGGCCCACACGTGGTCGGGGTCGCAGTTCCATTCGTAGGCTCGCGCCTTGACCCAGTCTTCGCAGAATTCCGCGAATCCTGTCTTTGTGTGGAAGACGAACCTCCGTACGTCCGGGTATTCGTCTCCGTCTGCCAGTTGGCTGGCGCTAATAACAAGGTACGTGTTCATGGGTAGCTCCGTTTCATGATGCGTTCCAGACGAATCAGTTGTTCGTCTTCGAGGTGGCAAAGTTCTTCGAGGTGCCAGTCGCCGCTTCCGTAGAGGGCGTGGCGAAGTGCCGTGGCGCGAGGGTTCTCGATG
>Ga0316205_10000355_pt1 | contig 92783 bp, 74 predicted proteins | sample 3monthpyrite_MG_FD_204941 | JGI IMG/M metagenome (GOLD analysis project Ga0316205, IMG submission 204941) | Microbial mat bacterial communities from mineral coupon in-situ incubated in ocean water Damariscotta River, Maine, United States -... | ecosystem: Environmental > Aquatic > Marine >... | reverse complement strand
TGGGTTTAAAACTAGAATACTATCTAAAATAACTGCACTAACTACAATTCAGTATATCAATAAATTCATATTTGACAGAAATATTAATAATATTAAAATCAGCATTATTTAAAATGCACAACGGGTTAAAAGAATAATAAGTTTACCAATAAATTTGGGTTAGGTTTAATAAAGGAATAGTGAATTTTTTTTTGAAAAAAAAGATAGAATAAGTTGATATGAAGAATTTTGCATTGATAGGGGCTGCGGGTTATATAGCTCCAAGACATTTAAAAGCTATCAAGGAGACAAAGAATAACTTGATTGCTGCGTTGGATAAATTTGATAGCGTTGGGGTTATGGATAGTTATTTTCCTGATTGTGATTTTTTTGTAGAGCCTGAGCGCTTTGATAGGCATCTTGAAAAATTAAAATATGATAAGGGGGGTAATTTAGATTATGTAAGTATTTGTACTCCAAACTACCTACATGATTCTCATATACGTATGGCATTGCGTAGAGGAGCTGATGCAATTTGTGAAAAACCTTTAGTATTGAATACATGGAATTTGGATGCGCTTCAGAAAATGGAAAGAGAATCGGGACAGCGTGTTTGGAATATTTTGCAACTCCGATTGCATCAAAGTATCATCGATTTAAAAAAGAAAGTAGATGCAGCGCCAAAAGATAAGATTTTTGATATTGATTTAACATACCTAACTTCTAGGGGTAATTGGTATTATACTTCATGGAAAGGGGATCAAAGTAAGTCCGGTGGAATTGCAACAAATATTGGTGTGCATTTTTACGATATGTTGTCTTGGATATTTGGAGGCTTAAAAGAAAACATTGTACATGTTCAAACACATGATAGAACTTCAGGGTATTTAGAGTTTGAAAGAGCAAGAGTACGATGGTTTTTGTCAATAAATTATGATACTTTACCTTCAGAAATTAAAGCAACTGGACAACGTACTTATCGATCAATTACTATTGAAGGGGAAGAATTAGAGTTTTCTGGAGGTTTTACTGATTTGCATACAAGAGTATATGAGGGGGTTTTAGAGGGGAATGGTTTTGGCTTAGAAGATGCTAGACAAGCGATTGAAATCGTTCATGATATTAGAAATTCAGAACCAATTGGTTTGAAAGGTGATTATCACCCTTTCGCAAAGAAACCAATTGTTAATCACCCGTTTAAAAGTAGGTTTTAATTTTTTAAATGAAAAGGAAAAATCTTATAATTTTTGGAACTAGACCAGAGGCAATAAAAATGGCACCTTTGGTAAATCAATTCTTGGCAAATAAAAAATTTGAAACTAAAGTTTGCGTAACAGGTCAACATCGTGAGATGTTAGACCAGGTTTTGGCTTTTTTTAATATAACGTCAGATTATGATTTAAATCTAATGAAACCTAATCAAAATCTATATAATTTAACTAGTGAAGTAATTTCTGGATTAAAACCTATATTAGAATCTTTTAAGCCTGATTTTGTTTATGTTCACGGTGATACAACAACAACAATGGCAGCTAGTATTGCGGGTTTTTATTCAGGGGCTAGAATATGTCATGTAGAAGCAGGCTTAAGAACGAATAATATGCTTTCTCCTTTTCCAGAAGAAATGAACAGGCAAATTGCAGGAAGAGTTGCAACGTATCATTTTGCTCCGACTAAAAAATCTCAAGAAAACTTATTGATTGAAAACATTTCAAAAGATAAAATTTTGATAACAGGAAATACGGTTATCGATGCTCTCATAGAAAGTTCTAATAGGGTTGAAAATTTAAAAAATATAGAAATCGTTGAACTAAAAAATAAAGTTGACTTCAATAAAAAAATCATATTAGTTACTGGTCACAGAAGAGAAAATCATGGAAAGGGTTTTATAAACATCTGTTCAGCGCTTAAAGAAATAGCCCTTAGAAACCCAGATGTTGAAATTATTTATCCGGTCCATTTAAATCCTAATGTTTTAAAACCTGTAAATGAACTTTTAGGAAAAATAAAAAATATTTATTTAGTGAAACCTTTATCATATCCATCATTTGTTTGGTTGATGAACCAATCGTATTTAATTATTACAGATAGTGGTGGTGTGCAAGAAGAAGCTCCAAGTTTAGGGAAACCAGTACTTGTAATGAGAGATACTACAGAAAGACCAGAAGCTGTTGAGGCTGGTACAGTAATATTAGTTGGTACAAATACTAATAAGATTATTAAAGAGACACAAGAATTATTAGACAATTCAAGTAAATATAAGTCTATGAGTTTATTACATAATCCCTATGGGGATGGTAAAGCATGCCAACGAATAATTGAGTTTATTTCAAATTTATAATATAATGAACAAAGTAAAAGTTGTTACTATAGGTTTAGGGTATATTGGGTTGCCAACATCTGCATTAATTGCTCAAAATGGAATTCAAGTTCACGGAGTTGATATTAATGAACACGTAGTTGAAACGATTAATCAGGGTAAAATACATATTGTTGAGCCAAGTTTAGATATAGCAGTTGATGAAGCTGTAAGAAAAGGTTTTTTAAAAGCTGATATAAAGCCGGTTGAAGCAGAAACTTATTTAATAGTTGTTCCTACACCTTTTAAAGGAAATCACGAACCCGATATTTCTTACGTAGAAGCTGCGACTAAAAATATTATTCCATTTTTAAAAGAAGGCGATTTATATATTATAGAATCAACCTCTCCTATTGGAACCACAGAAAAGATGATGGAACTTATTTATGAAGAAAGACCAGAGTTAAAAGGAAAGCTACATATTGCCTACTGCCCAGAAAGAGTATTACCAGGAAATGTGATGCATGAATTGGTGCATAATGATAGGGTTATTGGTGGAGTAGATGAAAAATCTACTCAAAAAGCAATAAAGTTTTACAAACAATTTGTAAAAGGAGAATTACACGCTACCAATGCACGAACTGCAGAAATGTGTAAATTAACGGAAAACTCTTCTAGAGACGTACAAATTGCTTTTGCCAATGAGTTATCGTTAATTTGTGACAAAGCAGCTATTAATGTTTGGGAATTAATTAACTTGGCAAATAAACACCCCAGAGTTAATATCTTACAACCTGGTTGTGGGGTTGGCGGACATTGTATTGCAGTAGATCCATATTTTATAGTTTCAGATTATCCTATGGAGTCTAAAATTATAGGAACGGCAAGAGAAGTTAATAACTACAAATCATTTTGGTGTGCAGAAAAAATTCAAAATGAGAAATTACAATTTGAATTAAAACATGGAAGAAAACCAAAAATAGCTTTGATGGGATTAGCTTTTAAACCTAATATTGATGATTTAAGAGAGTCACCAGCAAAGTATATTATAAATAAAGTTTTGCAAAACGATAATAATGGAGAGTATTTTATTGTTGAACCTAATATTCAAGAACATAAAGTTTTTAAATTAACAGATTATAAAGAAGCATTTGATAAAGCAGATATTATAGTTTTCTTAGTAGCTCATAAAGAGTTTAAGGGTTTAAGAATAAATCCTAAAACAATAATTTTAGATTTTTGTGGTATATAATATAATGTACTATGAAAAATGAATACGATTATATTATTGTTGGAGGCGGAATAATTGGCTTAGCTACAGCGTATAAATTAGCGTTAAAGTGCCCTAAAAAAACAATTTTAATTCTTGAAAAAGAGGCTCAATTAGCATCACATCAAACAGGGAATAATTCAGGCGTAATACATTCAGGAATTTATTATACTCCTGGGTCATTAAAAGCTAAAAATTGTATCAATGGTAGAAATCAACTTATAAGTTTTGCTGAAAATCATAACATTAGTTTTGAAATGTGTGGAAAATTAATTGCTGCTTTTGAAGAATCTGAATTAAATACACTTCAAAAAATATACAATAACGGAATTCAAAACGGCTTAAAAGACATAAAAATTATGTCATCAGAAGAAAGTAAAAGACACGAACCTTTTATTGAATGTATTCAATCTATTTATGTTCCTTATGCTGGTATCATAGATTATCGTCAAGTAGTAGAAGTGTTATCCAAAGAATTTCAAAAAATTAATCCAAAAAACCAAGTTTTAAAAAATATAAAAGTCCTTTTTATTTTTAATGAGGGTAATAAAAAATCTATTGTAACTACAAAAGATACATTTAAAACCAATTATGCTATATTTGCATCTGGTTTGCAAGCAGATGAAATGGCAAAATTAGACAATATAGATTTGGATTTACAAATAGTTGGTTTTCGTGGTGATTACTACAATGTTGTAAATGAGGGTTTAAAGAAAGTTAAAGGACTTATTTATCCTGTACCAAATATAGATTTGCCTTTTTTAGGTGTGCACCTAACAAAAATGCATGATGGTAAAATAGAGGCCGGTCCAAATGCAGTCTTTTCGTTTAAAAAAGAAGGCTACTCTAGAACAAGTTTTAGCTTAAATGATACAGTAAAAGCTTTCCGTTTTAAAGGACTATGGAAACTTTTTTCAGGCTATTGGAAAATAGGATTGGGAGAATACAAACGAGCTTTTAGCAAAAAACATTTTTTACAATCTCTTCAACGTCTTGTTCCAAATTTAAAAATGCAAGATATTACAAAAGGAAAATCGGGAGTTAGAGCACAAGCATTAAACAGTAAAGGAGAATTAATAGATGATTTTTTAATAAAAAAAACAAAAAATTCATTGCATATAATTAATGCACCATCTCCAGCTGCAACAGCTTGCCTAGCTATTGCGGATGAGGTTGTAAGTAAAATATTTGAAAAGTAAAAAAATAATTAAAAGATATGGGAAAATTAAAAGATTCGAAGGTATTAGTAATTGGTGGTGCAGGTTTTATAGGAGGGTTTGTAGTAAGTGAATTATTAAAAAACGATGTTAAAGAAGTTGTAATTTATGATAATTTCGCTCGTGGAAAATCAGATAATATTATTGAAAGTTTAAAAGACCCTAGATGTTCTGTTTATCCATTTGGGGGAGATGTTAGAGATACAGATATTTTAGATACTGCTATGCAAGGAGTAGATTATGTTTTTCATTTAGCGGCTATGTGGTTGTTGCATTGTAAAGATTACCCCCGAACTGCATTTGATGTTAATGTTAAAGGAACATTTAATGTTCTTGAAGCTTGTGTAAAAAATAAAATTAAAAAATTAGTTTCTTCTTCATCAGCATCAGTTTATGGTGATGCAGCAGAAGTGCCAATGACAGAGTCTCACCCTTTTAATAATAAGAACTTTTATGGGGCGACAAAAATTGCAGGAGAGGCTATGGCTACTGCTTTTAACGATCGTTATGGTTTAGAAGTTGTAAGTTTGCGTTATATGAATGTATATGGTCCTGGTCAAGATCAACATGCTGTTTACAGTGGAGTTGTTCCAATTATGTTAAATAAAATTGAAGCGGGAGAACAGCCTGTTATTAACGGTGATGGTAGTCAAGCTTATGACTTTATATATGTAGAAGATATTGCTAGAGCAAATATCGCTGCGTTAGAATCTGATGTTATAATAGGGAACTACAATGTTGGTACAGAAATTCAAACAACAATTAAACAATTATGTGATACAATTTTAGATTTGAAAAATTCTGAATTAAAAGTAAAATACGTTCCATATTCTGAAGATGATGCACGTGCGTTAGTTCAAAACAGAATTGGATCTCGACAAAGAGCAGAAAAAGAATTAGGGTTCTTGTATAAAGATACATTAAGAGAGGGATTACAAAAATTAATTGACTGGAGAAAATCAGTAGGAATCGATAAAGCTTAATCATTATGAATATTCCATTAATAAAACCATACATTACCCAAGAGATTAAAGATAAAGTTATCGAAGTACTTGAAAGTGGGTATCTCACGGAAGGGCCTGTAACTAGAGAGTTTGAAAACAAGCTAAAAGAATTTTTAGGCGTAAAGCATTGTATAGCGGTTACTTCTGCAACAACAGGGTTAGAAGTAGCTTTGCGTGTTTTAAAAATAGGTGTTGGTGATGAAATTATAGCCCCCGATTATACTTATCCGGCAACTGCAGCGGTTGCCCCAATTGTTGGAGCTAAAGCTATTATTGTAGATGTCAATAAAAAGACAATGAACATTGATTATGATGCGATTGAAGCAGCTATAACTCCAAAAACTAAAGCAATTATACCTGTTTCTTTATTTGGTTCTCCGTTAGATTATGATAGATTAAATGTTATCAAAGAAAAATATGGAGTCTATATCATTGAAGATGCAGCTTGTTCTATTGGAGCAGAGTTTAATGGGGTAAAAGTAGGAAGTCAAGCAGATATAACGGTTTTTTCATTACATCCCAGAAAATTTATTACAACAGGGGAAGGCGGTATAATTACCACTCAAAATAAAGAATGGGCTGATTGGATGAATTCTTACAAGCACTTTGGAATGAATATGAATAATACCGCCAGAGAAGGAATTCAATTCGAAATAATAGGGACAAATTACAAACTATCTAATATTCAGGCAGCTGTTGGTTTAGGACAGCTGAATTATATTGATGAATTATTAGCTAAACGAATTCGTTTAGCTAATAATTATATCAAACTATTGAAAGAGATAAAAGGTGTTGAAATTCCATTAACTATAGAAAAAGGTCAGCATTCTTATCAAACATTCTGTGTTTTTGTAGAAGATAGAGATAGAATAATGCAAGAGATGAGAGCTAAAGGAATAGAGGTGCAAATAGGAACTTACTCACTTCATAAACACAATGCTTTTAATAACAATTCTTTAATAGAAGTAAAAGGAAACATGGAGAATAGCACTTGGTGTTATAAACATGCATTAGCATTACCTTTGTACAACGATTTAACTACCGAATTACAAGAACGTGTAGTTGATTCTCTAAAATCTTGCTTGTAAATGTGTGGAATTGTAGGTGTTTTTAATCTAAATAAAGAAACTGTTTATAGGGATCAGTTAAAATCTATGGCAGCAAAAATTGCTCATAGAGGTCCAGATGGACAAGGTCTTTTTATTAAAAACAATATTGGTTTAGCACATAAAAGACTTGCTATTTTAGATGTTTCGGAAAAAGGTTCGCAACCTATGAGTTCAAAAAATTCTGAATGGACGCTTATTTTTAATGGTTGTATTTATAATTTTTTAGAACTCAAACAAGAATTAAAAACCAAAGGACATACATTTGTTTCTGAGACAGATACAGAGGTAATCTGTGAAGGTTTGGCAGCTGAAGGGGCTTCTTTTTTTGAAAAATTGAATGGTATGTTTGCCATAGCAGCATGGAATGAGAAAACCCAAGAGCTATTTCTAAGTAGAGATCGTTTTGGAATAAAACCATTGTATTATTGGTTTAATGGAAAAACTCTTTGCTTTGCAAGTGAAATTAAAGCAATTATTCAACATCCAGACTATAAAATTGATGTTGATTTAGGTGCTTTGAATGAATATTTTACTTTCCAAAATGTATTTTCATACAATACTTTATTTAAAGGAGTAATGATGTTGCCGCCAGCGAATACTGTAAAAGTAGATAAAAACTCAACATTTATAAAACACAATTCTTGGTGGGATTATGATTTTACGAAGACTGATGAGGATATGACTTTTAAAGAGGCGAAGGATGAAACCAAAAGACTCTTTAAACAAGCAGTAACAAGGCAGATGATTGCCGATGTACCTGTAGGTTCGTACCTGTCAGGAGGAATGGATTCTGGTTCGATTACAGCTGTAGCATCAAAACATGTTGATAGACTTTCTACTTTTACATGTGGTTTTGATATGAGTGAGGTTACTGGTAGAGAAGCTAATTTTGATGAACGAAGAGATGCAGAGTTAATGGCTAATCATTTTAAAACAGAGCATTTTGAGCAAGTAATGAACGCTGGAGACATCCGTTGGTCATTGCCGAAATTAGTTTATCACCTAGAGGATTTAAGGGTAGGGATGTCATACCCTAACTATTACATATCTAGGCTGGCTTCTAAATTTGTAAAAGTGTGTTTACAAGGTACAGGAGGGGATGAGTTATTTGGAGGATATCCATGGCGCTATTATAAAGTTTTTGATTCTTTAAACAGAGAACAGTTCTTTGATCAGTACTACCAATTCTGGCAACGTTTGGTGCCGGATACAGAAAAGAAAGAACTTTTTACAACTGATGTGTTTGATAAAATTGATGTTGACGAGCCACGTAAAATTTTTGAACGTGTATTTACGTTTAATAAAAAATTAAAATACGACACTCCAGAAGAGCATATAAACAATTCATTGTATTTTGAAATTAAGACTTTTTTACCAGGCTTGTTTTTAGTAGGAGATAAATTGGCAATGGCACATGGATTAGAAGAGCGTTTTCCATTTATGGATAATGATCTGGTTGATTTCGCTATGAAAGTGCCTGTTAAGCATAAATTGGGCAACTTAGAAAAAGAGATTGAAAGAATTGATGAGAATGTAGAGAAGAAGAAAAAGGTTTATAGAGAGTTTGATGATGGTAAAAATGTATTAAGAAAGGCCATGTCAGATTTTATACCTGAAGCTATTGTTAATAGAAAAAAGCAAGGATTCTCTGCTCCTGATGAAAGTTGGTATAGAGGTGAAAATGCAGAATACGTTAAAGAACTATTATTGTCTAAAAATACAGTAAGCACAAAATATATTGACAAAGAGTATATTACTAAAACGGTAGACGAGCATATCAATAAAGGGATTAATCATCGCTTGTTAATATGGTCATTTATGAACTTTGAATGGTGGTGTAGAATATTTTTAAACGGAGAAAAAGTATAGTTATGAGGATTGTATTTTTTGGTTGTACAAAATTTAGTGAGCGCTTATTAGACTATTTATTAAATAACGGGAATACTATAGTTGGTATTTTTTCTATTCCTGAGGAATTTGAGATCTCTTATAGCAAGAAAAAAGTCAAAAACACCAATTTTGCAGATTTTGAGCTGATTTCTAATAAAAACAATATTCCTTATTATGAAATCGATTCAGTTTCAGGTAAGAAAACAAGTGACTTTTATGATGATATTAATAATTTAAAACCTGATGTAATTCTTGTTCTAGGTTGGTATTATATGGTTCCAAAAGCTATAAGACAGATACCAAAATATGGGGCTTGGGGAATTCATGCATCAGTATTGCCAAATTATGCAGGAGGAGCACCTTTGGTATGGGCAATGATAGAAGGGGCTGAAGAAACAGGAGTAACACTTTTTAGAATGGATGGAGGAGTGGACGATGGAGATATCATCGCTCAAGAGCGTTTTTCAATACTAGAGAATGATACAATTAAAGAGGTCTATGAAAAGGCTACCCTAGCATCAATAAAAATTTTAGATTCTGTTTTAAAATCAACAGATATTAAGTTTTTACCTCAAGATAAGTCGAAAATTAAAGTCTACCCTCAGCGTAACCCTGAAGATGGGTTGATTAATTGGTCTTGGGATTCTAGAAGGTTAAAAAATTTTATTAGAGCACAAACTAAGCCATATCCTGGAGCTTACACCATAATAAATGGAAAAAAAATTATAATTTGGGACGCAAAAATTGAAGATTTATGATAGCTTTTTCTTTAGATATTGATTGGGCACCAGAAGAGGTAATCCAAGATTCTTTAGAGCTTTTTGAGCTTTACAAAATTAAGTGTACTTTGTTTTCTACCCATGACTCGAAAGTTATTAGAACATCGAATAAGGATTTATTTGAGGTAGGAATTCACCCAAATTTCAACAATCTTATCAATGGTTTAACAAAGGAAGGTGAATCAGCAACAAAAATCATTAAAGATTTAATGGAGATTTATCCAGAAGCAAAAGGTGTTAGATCTCACAGTATGACTCAATCATCTAGACTTTTAAGTTTATTTAAAGAAAATGGGTTAGAATATGACAGCAATCAATTTTTACCTTATAATTGGGAAATAAAGCCATATGAATGTTGGACAGGAATTAAGAGAATACCTTACAATTGGGAAGACGATGTGCATTTTGCATATAAAAAGAAGTTTAATTTTTTTTTTAATAGAATTTTTGATGTGAATAAAAACTTTATTTTTGATTTTCATCCAATTCACATCTACTTAAATACTGACTCTGAGTTAACGTATTTAAATGCCAAACCATTTTATCATAATCCTTCCGAATTACTAAAAAAAAGAAATAATATAATTGAAGGTACGAGAGATTTTTTAATAAACCTATTTGAGTTTATTAATTTGAATAAACTAGAAACTAAAAAAATGATTGAAATTTAAGATATGAAAATAGGTATTATAGGTAGAGGGGAATGGACTTTTAAAAGTATGGAGTTGCTTCAAGAGCAAGGGCATGAAATAACATTTATCATCACGGCTAAAGAAGCTCCAGAATACAAGTACACAAGTAACGATTATATGGATTTTGCCAATTTACACAATATACCTTTTCTCCATGATCCGAAAATCGATGAGGTTAAATTATTATCATTATTGCAAAATAACAATACAGATGTTTGCGTAAGTGTGAATTATTCAGGTATCATTTCAAAAAAAGTGATAAATTTATTTCCATTAGGAATACTTAATGCACATGGGGGTGATTTACCAAGATATAGGGGAAATGCTTGTCAAGCATGGGCGATTATTAATGGAGAAAATAAAATAGGTTTATGCATTCATAAAATGATTGGAGGCGAATTAGACTCCGGAGATATTGTCAATAAATCTTATTTAGCTATCGATATTAATACAAAAATTGGTGAAGTGTATTATTGGATGGAAAATGAAATCCCAAAGTTAATGTTGTCTTCAATTAATAAATTGTCTAAAGACTCAAATGATGTTGAGAAACAATCAAAGAATCCTCAAGATGCATTAAGGACTTATCCAAGAAATCCAGATGATGGAATAATAAATTGGAACGATACAGCTGAATCAATTATTAGATTAATTAATGCATCTTCAGAACCATTTTCGGGTGCTTTTTGTACTTATAATGAAGAAAAAATGATTATTTGGAGGGCTAAAATCTATAATGATAATGAAAATTATCTGGGAGTACCTGGTCAAGTTGCAGAAATCAAATCATCGGGAGATATTATTGTAATAACTGGACATGGAAAATTAATAATTACAGAAATTAGCTTTAATGGAGAAAGGATTAAGCCTTCAAAAACCATTAAGTCTATAAGAAAACGTTTAAGGTAAAATGTCTTTAAAAAAAATTGCACTAGTTGGAAATATGAACAATAATTTTTTTGTTTTATTAAGGTATTTGATAAGTTGGGGTTATAATAACTCCCATCTATATTATTTAAGTTCAGAACCTAGTCATTTCTCTCCAGAGAATGATACTTATAATAAAGATTTTCTAAAAAAAACATCAAAAATTAATGTTGGTGATATCACTATCTTAAATAACGAAAAAAGAAAAAAGATTCAGATACTTTTAAAAAATTACGATTTTATTATATGTTCTGGGCCATCCATGGGACTTTTGCATTTTTCTTCAATTAAAATTGATTTATTTATTCCATATGGATCAGATCTTTATGACCTACCATTTCCTAAATTCACTAAAAATGTATATTACTATATAAGAAAATTGCATTTTTCTAGGCACCAAAGACTTGCTATAAAAAAAATAAAATATATTTCAATAGCAGATGAACCGCAACATTTGATGATTGCCTTAGAAACGATTGGTTTTAAAGGGGAATTGTTAAAAAGTGGCGTCCCTATGATGTATCCAGAAAAGGAATCTTATTCATCTACTTTTTCAGATGAGGTTAAACAAATTAAAAATAATTATAAATGCGTATTATTTCATCAATCAAGAGAGAATTGGCATGATTGCAAGGACCCTAAAGCAAATAAAGGAAATAATATTTTATATGAAGGTTTAAGTAAATTTATATCTTCCCACCCTATCTTGGGTGAAAGTGTGGCAATAATATCTTTAGAATATGGAAACGATGTTGAAAAAAGTAAAAAATTAATTAAGAAATTAGGCATAAAGAATAATGTTTTTTGGTTTCCAAAAATGAAGAGAAGAGATTTATTACAAGGTTTAAAAATATCAGACATAATAGCGGGTCAATTTGTAGTGAGTTATTTCACCTATGGAGCAGTCTTTGAAGCATTAGCAAACAGTAAACCACTTTTACATTATTTAGATAAAGAAAAATATAAAAATTTCACTCCCTATCCGTTTTTAAATGCATCTAATCCAGATGAAATTTCCGATAATCTATTAATGTTTTTTAAAGACGAAGCTAAAATGGTTAAAATTGGTAATGAAGGAGGTAAATGGTATTCAGAATTTTTTATAAGTAATGTAAAAAAGGACATTGAAAAAATAATTAAGAAAGAATGTTAAAAGATGCAATTAAGTTTTTAGCAAAAGATTCTGCTATTTATGGGCTTTCAGGAGCCATTGCAAAATTTATTGCAATATTTACAGTGCCGGTGGTTTTAAGAATCTTAACTAAAGAAGAGTTTGGTGTTTTGAATACGGTTACCTCTATAAGTGCATTATTAATTGGTTTTGCTTCTTTAGGTATGGATTCTTCAATTGCAAGATGGTTTTTTGATGATGAGGATGCAAGTCTAAATCACAAAAAAAAAATATCTTCAACAGGCTTTTTTGTACAACTTTCTGCTTTAATTCTTCTTTTAACCGTTCTTTTCCTCTTTTTTGATGAAATCAGTAGCTTGCTATTTGGAGATAATCAAAAAGTAATTAAATATTGGAAGATATACTTATATAGTATACCAGGGACTTCTTTTTTGCTATTTTCTAATAACCTGTTTAAATGGAATTTTGAAAGGAATAAATATCTAATTCTAACTTTAGGTAATTCTATTTTAACAGTAAGTTTAATGTTGATTCTTCTATTGGCGTTTCGATTAGGTCTATATGGAGCTGTTATTGCTCCAATAATTTCTATTAATGTTTTTGCTATTGTAGGTCTTTTTTTTAATAGAAAATACATATCATATAAGTCAATAGGCGACTTGATATTAATAAAGGAGATGCTTGTCTATGGTTGGCCTTTTGGGGTTGTAATTATTATCGGTGCTTCTTTACCTTCTGTAGATAAATTATTTTTGTTAAAATACACAGATTTAGATGTTTTGGGAGAATATTCTGTAGCATTTAAAATTGCAGGTTTAATGCTGTTAATTGTTAGTGCTTTTCAAATATCTTTTGGACCTTATGCCTTTTCTATATGGAAAAAACTAGAAGCTAAAGAGCTTTTTAGTAAACTAATGCTTTATTATTTTATGTTTTTAATGCTTATTAGTTCCCTACTATCTTTATTTGGTAACCTCATAATTAATCTATTTGCTTCAAAAAAATACGAAGAGTCTATTTATTTACTTCCCATCTTTTCTTTGGGTATTGTGTTTCAAGGAATGAGTCAATTTTCCCTCATTGGAATAACATGGTCTAAGAAAACCTATTACAACTTACTTTCGTCTTTAATATTATTTTTAGTTTTATATTCAGGAAATTATTTGTTAACTGAAAAATTCACTATTTATGGTGCTGCAATTACCTTTTTATTATCGCATTTAAGCTATTTTTTAGTGACATTTTATTTTTCAAATAAATATTACAAAATAAAAATTCCATTTTTAAAAATGTTAGTGATTTTTTTATTTACAATTTCTTTCCATTATTTTCTTGTGTACTATTAATATTAAAAATTTATGATTAAAAAGAGAAATATAGGTTTATTTATGTCTAGTATGAGATCTGGAGGAGCAGAAAGGGTAATGAGCATAATGGCAAATGATATGGTTGAAAAAGGAAATGAAGTTCATCTCTTTTTATTAGAAAGATCAATACCTTTTTATTTTTTAGATAATAGAATTAATATCCATTTTTTAGATCTCGAATTTAAGAAAGAGTATAATAATTTACAAAAAGGCATACTCTTAATAAAAAAAATTAATGAGATTAGAAAAAGTTTTAAAAAGCTATCTATCCAGGTAATTATTTCTTTTGGGTTAGCCACTAATCTTTATTCCATTTTACTATCTAAAATAACTAATATTCCTGTTATCATTTCCGAAAGAACAAACCCCAAAATATATAAGGTATCTAAACTATTTAGTACTTTAAGAAAAAGAACTTACAAAAGAGCAAATGCTATTGTTTTACAAACAAAAGAGACAGAAAAAATTTGTAGAAGTTTAAATTTAGTTCTTCCCTCAAAAATAGTTATAATAGAAAATCCTGTAAATATTGATAATAAAGACATTAATATAAACAATAAAGAAAAGATAATTACATCTATAGGAAGGCTGCAAGAGGAAAAAGGACATGAATTACTTATAAGAGCTGTGTCGAATATCGATTTAAAAGACTGGAAAGTTAGAATAATTGGTGGAGGTATTTTAAAGGAAAAACTTCAAAATTTAATTTTCAAATTAAAAATAGAAAGTAAAGTCTTTTTATTAGATAAAAAGAAAAATGTACAACCTTATTTAGAAAAATCTTCTATTTTTGTGTTAACTTCTTTATTTGAAGGTTTTCCCAATGCATTATGTGAAGCTATGATATTAGGCAATGCTAGTATTAGTTTTGATTGTAAAACTGGTCCTAAAGAAATTATAGATAATAGAGTTAACGGAGTTTTAGTTCCGTTAAACAATGTTTTAATATTAGAACAAGAAATTTTTACTCTTATTAATAATAAAGAAAAAAGAGAATCTTTAGGGAAAAATGCGATGTTATTATCAAACCGTTTATCGGTTAGTACTATAATGAATAAGTGGTATCATTTAATTGATGAAATTATAGTATAAAATTATATCTATGAAAGAGGTTTTTATAAAAGTTACGGGTTTAGTACTTACACTTTTTTCTGTATTTTATGTTAGTTTTATTACTAATGACCCTACAATATTTGCATCTGCATTAATTTTACCTCTTTTAGGGTATTTTATTTTAAAAAAAGACTTTAGTTTTTTTCTACTTTCATTCCTTATAAATGCTTCTTTTATATATGTATTTACGTCTTCATATTTATTAGATACTAACGATATTTTTATCCCTGGTGGTGATGCTGAAAATTTTTATATTAAGATCATTCAAATAGCAAGTGGAGATTATACTTTTTATTTTGGACGATATAAACTCTTTTTAACAATAGTTTCTTCTTATTATTCTTTTTTGAATTTTTTATCTATTGGTTCAAGCTCACCATATCATTTTATGTTACTCTCTTCTTTTTTTGGGGCTGTAGGAAATGTTTATATTTTAAAAATTTTAAGAACAATTTTAAATAATAGACAATCAATCAACACCTTTTTAATTATATGTTTTTTCCCAATAATTTTAAAATATTCCACAGGAACTCTTCGAGAGATTTATGCATACCCATTTATCTTTATTTACATTTATAATTTCCTTAAAATAAAAGAAGGAAAAAATAGATACTTGGCATTAGCTATGTCCGTTTTTTTTATATTAGGGATCAGATTAGAGTGGGTTTTAGCTCTTTTTAGCTTCACTTTATTTTACATAATTTCTGGATTAGATTTAGTAAAAAAAACAAAAATGCTATTTTTAATAGCGTTAGGCAGTATATTTTTTGTTTTTATGGTTATAAATTTTGTTGATTTTATTGGTTTTGATGGTTTCAAAAACTATAATTCAGAAAAATTTAGCAGAATTATGAATGATGAAGATAGTTTAAGGTCGGAAAACTCTATAGCATCAAAACTCATGAAACTTGGTGTAATAGGACGAATTATGCTATTCTTTTTTGCTTTAATTTCTCCATTTCCGCCACCTATAATTAGAATAAATAATAGTGTAATAGAACCATTATTGGTGTCAATAAGTGCAATATATTTCTATTTAAACGTACCTATAATTTATTTATCAATCAAAAAATCATTAAAATCAGTAAAATTAAAAAAAATTACATACGGTTTTTTAGGAATGATTATTTCTACTTGTCTACTTTTGGCATTTACTACAGTAGGGTCATATAGACATAAATTATTCTTATTTCCAATTTTTTTAATATACATTCCAATATTCAATAATTATTACTCTAATCTAACTAAGAAACAAATTTATGGAATTATGTTTTTTATTGTTTTAGTTTTATTAATTAGCTATTTAACTCTTAAATAAAAAAAATGTGTGGTATTTATTTGACTAATATAAAATTTGAACAACAAAAAATAAAATCTAAGTTAAAGTCTATTAATTACAGAGGACCTGATTATACTGGTGTTTTAAAGAAAGATAATTTGATTTTTGGTCATTTAAGATTATCTATCTTAGATTTAGAGGAAAGATCTAATCAACCTATGGAATTTGAAGGCTATACGATTGTCTTTAATGGGGAGATTTATAATTTCTTAGATATTAAAAAAGAGTTATTAAAGTTAGGGTATAAATTTGATACCACTGGAGATACAGAAGTAATTCTTAAAGCATATAAAGAGTGGGGAGAGGAAATGGTACCTAAATTAAACGGTATGTTCTCTTTCGCTATTTATGATAAAGAAAAGAATACTATTTTTTGTTCTAGAGATAGACTAGGAGTAAAACCCTTTTATTACTCTTGGAAAGATGGGGTTTTTGAAATTTGTAGTCAGTTAAGACCTTTGTCAGAAAATAAAACTATTAACGAGGATTCTGTTAGCATGTTTTTAGATTGCACATACATACCAAGCCCCTATACAATTTTTAAAGATGTATATAAACTACCTCCAGGTAAAAATTTAATTATTGATTTAAGTAGTAAGAAAAAAATAATTAGGGAATATTGGAATTTAAAAAAGGTAAAAAAATCTATATTAAGCTATAGTGAGGCAGTAGAAAAAGTGGACGAGCTATTAACAGATGCTGTTAAAATAAGACTTCAGTCGGATGTGCCATTTGGCTCTTTTTTATCAGGGGGTATAGATTCTGCAATAGTAACAAGTATTGCTTCAAAGATTTCTAAAGATAAAATTAAAACTTTTTCTATTGGTTTTGATGACCCAAAATATGACGAGTCTAAAGTAGCTGCACAATATGCAGAGATTTTAAATACAAAACATACTGAAACAATTTGCAAACCAGAGGATATTTTAGAAATGTTGCCTTTTTTAATAAAAGTTTACGATGAGCCATTTGCAGATAGCTCTGCTTTACCATCACTTTTATTAAATAAAATTACTAAACAGCATGTAACAATGGCATTATCTGGTGATGGTGGCGATGAAAGTTTCTTAGGTTACAATCATTTTGACTGGGTTAAAAAGTTTGAAAAACTGCTTTATATACCTTATCCTATTAGATGGTTAATATCATTACTTTTTATTAAAAATATATTTGGAGCAAGAACACAACCTTTAAAAAGGATTTTTAGAACAAAGTCAAAATATAATTTTATTGAAGGAATTTTTGTAGGCTATAACCATCTTACAAAAGAAAGAAATCATAAATGGCTTTCTAATTTTAGTTTATTTAAAAACTTGTCTGATAATAATTTACAAAGAACTGCGGATTTAAATATAAAACTTTGGTTAGAAAACGACAGTAATGTTAAAGTAGATAGAGCCAGTATGGCATTTTCAGTAGAAGTTAGAAGTCCTTTTTTAGATTATAGAGTAATAGAATTTGCAAGAACATTACCTGTTTCCTACAGGTATTTAAAAGGAAGAAAAAAGAGAATATTAAGAGATGTTTTAAAAAAATACATACCAGAAGATGTTTTTAATCAACCTAAAAAAGGGTTTGCTGTTCCCATAGGAAGTTGGATAAAAAATGAACTTAAAAATGAGTTTGATACAACATTGTCTGATGATTTTTTAGAACACATACCTAATCTAGATATAGGTAAATTTAAAGCCATGTATCAAGATCATATGAACGGTGTTAACGATTATTCTTCTTATATTTGGCGAGTATATGTTTTAGCAAAATGGTATGAAGAATTTGAATTCTATAAAAAATAATTCCGACAAAAAAAAAATCTTATTTATTCTACCAAGCCTAAAAGCTGGTGGTGCAGAAAGAGTTCTGTCTTTTTTAACAAAACAATTAGATAAAACTTTTTTTGACGTTAAATTAATCGTTTTAGGTTTTGAAAAAGATGCTGTTTACAATACTGAATTTATTAATGTTAGTTATCTAAATAAAAAAAGATTTCTGTATTCATTATACCCTTTAATAAAAGTTTTAAGAAAAGAAAAACCTTCTATAGTTTTTACTTCTATTGGTCACATAAATTTAACGATGGGCTTTTTAAGTCTTTTTTTTAGAAAAATTATTTTTATTGCAAGAGAGGCAAGTGTTATAAGTAAAATGAGTGAATTTAGTTCAAGTAAAAGCAAAGTGCTTAATTTTTTAACGCGATTTTTTTACCCAAAATTGAATCTAATTATCTGCCAGTCAAAAGATATGAAGAACGATTTTATATCTTTTTTTAATTTAGATGAAAAAAAATTATTTGTAATTAATAACCCCATTACTTTAAATGAAGAACCTTCGAAACAAATTATAAAAACAAAATATAAAAGCCATATAAATTTTATAACAATTGGTAGGTTAAACGAAGAAAAAGGGCATAAAAGAATATTAAAAGGGTTAGCTACGATAAAAAACTATTCTTTTACATATACTTTAATTGGTTCTGGACCACTAAAAAATGATGTACAAAATTTAGCAAAGGAATTAAACATTTTAGAAAATATTAAACTCATCCCATACACAAGTAAAGTTTTAAATTTTTTAGCCGTTAACGATTATTTTATTCAAGGTTCTTATGTAGAGGGTTTTCCGAATACTTTGTTAGAAAGTTGTTCAGTCGGAACTCCAGTAATAGCTTTTAAATGTCCAGGTGGAACTAGAGAAATTATTCAAGAAAAAGTTAACGGATATTTGGTCAATAATGAAGACGAATTTAAAAAACTACTAATAAATTTAAACGATTTACCATTCTTAAATTCGGATATAGTTAAAGAATCTGTTTTTTCTAAATTTTCATCAAGTAAAATTATTTCAGAATATCAAAAACTTTTTTTAAATATAAAATAGTATGCAGCATAAAGTTTTAATTGTTTTACCAAATGATAGTTTAGGCGGTGCAGAGCAGGTTCTTAAAATGATTGCAAACTATCATTTAGAAAAAAATGATTATATCAATATTTTTTTCCTAAAAAAAAAATCAACAAACTCCTGGAACGACATCGCTAAATACAAAAATGCTTCTTTAAGTTTTGGAAATTTTAATATTGAATATTTAGGTTTAATTAATTTACTTTTTTTTGTTTCTAAATCTAGTAGATTTGATCGTCTATATACCTCACAAGTATTAATTTCGGGTTTTTTAGGCTTTGTAATAAAATTAAAATTATTAAAGGTTCGTTTTTTTATTGCCCGAGAATCTACTAGTATTTTTAAAAGGTTTACTGGATTTAAGCTATTTATATATAATTTTTTTTATTTTATTGGCTACAGTAAGATAGACTTGTTAATATGCCAAACAGAATTTATGAAAGAATGTTTAAGAAAGAATTTACCTTTTTTATTTAGTAAAATTAACATAGAAACTATACCAAACCCAATAAATATCGAAGATATTAAGCAAAAAGAGAAAGATAAAATAGAAGATTCAATAGTGAATGAATTTATAGTTTCTGCAGGAAGATTAATAACAGAAAAAGGATTTGATGTATTAATAAATGCTTTTAAAATAATAAGTAAAAGAGATACTGGTCTTAAATTGATTATTTTAGGTGAAGGAAAAGAAAGAGAAAATCTACAAAATTTAATAAATAAATATAATTTACAAAATAGTATAATTTTAAGAGGGTATGTTAAGAATGTATACCCTTATTTTAATAAAGCTAAAGTTTGTGTAGTACCCTCAAGAATAGAAGGTTTTCCAAATGTTTTATTACAAATGATGTCTCAAAACACTAAAGTAGTCTCAACTTTATGTGCTGGAGGAATAGACGATTTAGATGGAGTGGTAACTTTGCCACCAAATGACTCATTATTGTTATCAAAATCTATATTAGAAGTATTGAAATCGGATACCTCAAAAAATAAAGATAAATTTAGACTCGAATTAAATAAAAGGTCAATAACTTCTTTTATTAAAACAATAGATGAATTATTAAATGAAAAAGTTAATTAGAATTACCACAGTTCCTATTTCATTAGAAAAGCTTTTAGAAAATCAATTAAGATTTATGAAAGATTATTACGATATTACAGCAATTTCCTCTGATAAAAATAGGCTTAACCAATTTGGCTTAGACCAAGGGATTAATACTTACCATATAAATCTTACAAGAAAAATAACTCCAATAAAAGACACAAAAGCCGTAATAAAACTTTATAAATTTCTTAAAAAAGAAAAACCATTTATTGTACATACACATACACCAAAAGCAGGAATCGTTGGGATGTTGGCATCCTATTTAGCAAAAGTGCCTAATAGACTACATACGGTTGCAGGTTTACCGCTATTAGAAGCTAAAGGTTTTAAAAGAAAAGTTTTAAATATTGTTGAAAAATTAACCTATAGGTGTGCAACAAAAGTATATCCAAATTCTTTTGGTTTAAAAGACATTATCATTGAAAAGAAGTTTGTTCGTAAAGGGAAATTGAAGGTAATAGCAAATGGGAGTTCTAATGGAATAGATACCTCATATTTTGATCCAGAGTTGTTTTCATGGGAAGAAAGACAAATTTTAAAAAGTAATTTGAATATACAAAAAGGTGATTTTGTTTTTATATTTGTAGGACGTATTGTTGGAGATAAAGGAATCAATGAGTTGATTACTGCCTTTGATCAGCTGTCAAATGAAAAAAAGAAAGTAAAGTTATTGTTGGTTGGACCTTTAGAGGAAGAGTTAGATCCGTTAAAAAGACCCACCAAAGAAATTATAAAAATGAATAAACAAATAATTTCTGTTGGTTTTCAAAAAGATGTTCGCCCTTATTTTGCAATATCAGATGTGCTTGTTTTTCCAAGCTATAGAGAGGGGTTTCCAAATGTGGTATTACAAGCAGGTGCTATGAATTCACCAAGTATTGTTTCTGATATCAACGGTTGTAACGAAATTATTGAAGAAAATAAAAATGGATTTATTATTCCTGTAAAAGATTCAGATGCTTTATACAAGGCGATGATAAAGGTTACGAAAGATACAGAAATGAAAAAGATTTCAAGACAAATGATTACAAATCGATTTGAACAAAAAATAGTTTGGGAAGCTTTATTAGAAGAGTATAAATCTTTAATGTCAAAATATGTATAAATATTTTTTCAAACGTTTTTTTGATCTTTTAATAAGTTTAATTGGGCTATTTTTGTTAAGTCCAATATTCTTTATTGTGTTAATCTTACTGATGTTTAATAATAAAAAAATTCCTTTTTTCTTTCAAAACCGACCAGGAAAAAAAGAAAAAATATTTAAAGTGATTAAATTCAAAACAATGAATGACAAAAAAGGAGTAAACGGAGAATTACTTCCAGATGTAGATCGCTTAACGAAACTTGGAATCTTTGTCAGAAAAACATCTTTAGATGAAATTCCACAATTGCTCAATGTATTAAAAGGAGACATGAGTTTAATAGGTCCAAGACCATTATTACCAGAATACTTACCTTTATACAGCGAAGCACAAAAAACACGACACAACGTAAAACCTGGAATCACAGGTTGGGCACAAGTCAATGGTAGAAACGCCATCAGTTGGACGAAAAAATTTGAATATGATGTTTGGTATGTAAATAATATTTCTTTTTTGTTGGATGTGAAAATATTTTTTATGACTTTTAAAAAAGTATTTAAATCAGAAGGGATCAATACAGAAAATCAAGCCACAACAATTAAATTTACAGGGGATGAGTAAAATTTGTTTATTCGGAGCAAGTGGGCACGGAAAAGTAGTTAAAGAAATTGCTTTAAGTATGGATATTGTTGTTGAAGCTTTTATAGATGATAACCCTAGGAGTGAGTTCTTGCACAAAACTCCAGTTTTTTCTTTCCAAGAAATGATAAAATATGTAAAAAATGATTTTATCATTAGTGTTGGAAATAATGGACTTCGAAAACTTGTCAGTGAAAAAATAACATGTATTTATACCAAGCTTATTCATGCAAGTGCTATTATTTCTCCAACAGTTAGCATAGCTGAAGGAACAGTTGTAATGGCAGGAGTTAAAATTAATGCTGATACAATTGTTGGTAAGCATGCTATTATAAATACAGCTGCTGTGATAGAACACGATTGTACTATTGGTAATTTTGCTCATATTTCACCAAATGCCACCATAACCGGAAATGTAAATATTGGAGAAGGAACACATATTGGAGCAGGTGCAACTATAATTCCAGGCATATCAATTGGAAAGTGGGTAATTATTGGTGCAGGTTCGGTAATAATTAAAGATATTCCAGATTATGCAGTTGTTGTGGGAAACCCTGGTAAAATTATAAAATATAATAAAATACAACAATGAAAGATAAGATTTGGCTATCCTCTCCACATATGGGAGGGACTGAACAAAAATTTGTGCAAGAAGCATTTGATACAAACTGGATTGCTCCTTTAGGTCCCAATGTAAATGGTTTTGAAAAAGATTTACAAAACTACATAAAGCAAGACAAAGCTGTTGCTTGTTTATCATCTGGCACGGCTGCCTTGCATTTGGCATTAATTTTAGCAAATGTTCAACAAGGAGATGAGGTTCTTTGCCAAAGTTTTACCTTTTCAGCTTCCGCAAACCCGATAGTTTATCAGGGAGCAAAACCAATTTTTATTGATAGTGAATCTGATACTTGGAACATGTGTCCTGACTCTTTAGAAAAAGCAATTGTAGAAGGAATAGTATCTGGTAAAAAACCAAAAGCTATCATTGTAGTTCATCTGTATGGAATGCCAGCAAAAATGGATGAAATTTCAGCAATTGCTAAAAAACACTCGATTACTTTAATTGAAGATGCTGCAGAAGCATTGGGTTCGAGTTATAAAGGACAAAAATGTGGTACGTTTGGAGATTTTGGAATTTTATCTTTTAATGGTAATAAAATCATCACGACTTCTGGTGGTGGAGCTTTGGTTTGTAAAACAAAAGAAGACAAACAAAAAGCTATTTTTTTAGCAACACAAGCACGAGATGATGCACCACATTACCAACATTCACAGATTGGTTACAATTATAGAATGAGTAATGTGTTAGCGGGTATCGGTAGAGGGCAGATGGAAATTCTTGATAAACACGTTGCATTAAGAAGGGAAAACCATCAATTTTACCAAGAGCTATTTAAAGATGTAGAAGGTGTTACTGTTTTTAAAGAACCTTCAGAAGACTATTTTTCAAATCATTGGTTGAGTTGTGTACTTATTGACAAGTCAGTTACGGGATTTTCTAGAGAAGATTTGAGCTTACAATTAGAAAAAGAGAACATAGAATCGCGCCCTTTATGGAAACCGATGCATTTGCAACCTGTTTTTAAAGACTGTTTATATTTTGGTATGCAAGTGACTGAAAATCTTTTTGAGAAAGGTTTGTGTTTGCCATCAGGCTCAAATTTGACAGATCTAGATAGAGAACGAATTACTACGTCAATTATGAAACTTGTTACTAAGGCGAAAAATTAAAAGTGACTTTGTTTAGTTCCTAATATTCCAAGCGACAAGTTGTTTTTTTAATAAAAATCAGTACATTTGATGTTTCAAAATATTGCTATAACTTTTGACGTCGTTTTTTTAAAATAAACACGGCCTATTAGAGTTGTTTAGCTTCACATAAAAGATATAACTATTATTAGAGTTCAAAATGAAAAAATCCTTAAAACTTATACTGCTTACTTTTTTTATTTGTTTTTCTACAATTTTATCAGCTCAAGATATAAGTCAGTTAAAGAATGTTAATATAAATGATTTAACAGATCAGCAAATTGCAACTTACTGGGAATCTATTCAAAAAAAGGGGTATTCTATGGCGCAATTAGAGACGTATGCTAAAGTGCAAGGAATATCTTCTTCAAAGGTTGCTGAGTTTAAAAGGAGGGTGCAAAGCCTACCAAAAGATGTTTTAAATAAACCGAAAAAAGAAAGTACTAATGATGTAAAGGTTAATAAAGATATAGATATTTTTGGATTGAATGGAAATGAAATTAAAACTAATTCTATAAAGAAAAGTGACCCTTTGTTTGGGTATGATTTTTTTAACAATCCAAACATCACATTTACACCAAATATCAATATTGCAGTACCTCAGAATTATCAATTAGGGCCAGGAGATGAGTTGATTATTGATTTATGGGGAGCATCCGAGGTAACTTATCAATCTGCAATTAATAATCAAGGTGCAATTAAACTAGATGGTGTCGGACTTGTTTATGTAAGTGGATTAAGTATTGAGAATGCAAGTAAAAAAATAATTTCTAGATTAAAAAAGAAGCACGCAGGAATTGGAGCTCCAAAAAACAGTTATAATAAAATTAATACAAATGTTACCATCACAAAAATTAGAACTGTACAAGTAAATATTATTGGAGAAGTGAAAGTGCCAGGAACGTATTCGTTGGTTTCTTTAGCAACTGTTTTAAACGCTTTATATGCTGCTGGAGGACCAACTAAAAAAGGAACTTTTAGAGATGTTAAATTGGTTAGAAATGGAGTTACGGTTGCTAATTTTGATATTTATAACTATTTATTAACAGGTTCTGAAAAAGAAAATTTAAAAGTACAAGATCAAGATGTTATCCTAATAAGACCTTATAAAAACTTAGCAACTGTTGAAGGAGCTGTAAAACGACCAGGAATATATGAGTTGAAAGAAAAGGAAAGCCTTGCAGATCTAATAAAATACTTTGGTGGATTTACTCCAGAAGCTTATACAGAATTGTTAGTTTTAGAAAGGGTAAATGGTAAGCAAAGAGAAGTAAAAGAGGTGAAATTAGAAGACGTAAAGAACTTTTTAATTCATGGAGGTGATCAACTAATCGTGCAAGAAATTGTAGACAAATATAAAAATAGAATCATCTTAGAAGGTGAGGTTTTTAGACCAGGAAATTACGAGCTAATCAAAGGAATGACGTTGAAAAATCTATTAGAGAAAGCCGAAGGAGTTACTGAAGAAGCATTTTTATCGAGAGGCTTATTGGTGCGTTCAAAAGATGATACTAATAAAGAGAGTATTTCTTTTTCGGTGAGCGATATTTTGAGTGGTAAAAGTAGTGTTCAGTTACAGGCAAAAGATAAAATCCGCATCTTTAATAAAGATGAATTGAGAGAAAAACAAACGATTACCATTCAAGGAGCTGTAAATAAAACTCAAACATTTGATTTTATTAAAAATTTACAGATAGAAGATGTAATTGCAATGGCTGGTGGATTAACAGAAGGAGCAGATGCAAATGTGGTAAATGTATCTAGAAGATTAAAAGATGGAAGTTTTGAAACATTGAGTAAAAATTTTACTATTTCTTCAGAAAAAAACTTGGGTTTAAATAAAAGTGAGCCTTTTTATTTAGAACCTTTTGATATTATTAATGTTCGGTACTTAAAAGGCTACATGCCTCAAAAAACAGTTGTTGTAAAAGGAGAAATAAAATACCCAGGAAATCATGTGATTTCTAATAAAAATGAAAGGCTATCTGATTTAATAAAAAGAGCTGGAGGATTAACACCTTATGCATATTTAAAGGGCGCTACATTGATTCGAAAAAAAATGGACGAATCAGATAAAAAACAACTCGACTTATTAAAATCAATCAACGAAAAAGATACTATTGTAAAAGACTCTAAATTTATTGAGAATAAAGGGTTTAAAATTGGAATTGACTTAGACAAAATTTTAAATAAAGGTGGAGCAAATACTTCCATCGATTTATTTTTAGAGGAGGGAGATGAATTATTAATTCCTTCTGAAAAACAAACCATTGAAGTTAAGGGAGAGGTATTGTCACCATCTCTAATACAGTTTAAAAAAGGGAAAAGTTTAAAAAATTATATTAATAATTCTGGAGGGTATTCAATAAAAGCTAAAAGAAGTAAAACATTTGTAATTTATAGCAATGGAGATAAAGCAACTATAAAAAGATTTTTATTCTTTAAAAGCTATCCTAAATTAGAGCCTGGCGCAGTTATATTTGTACCTACAAAAAAAGAAGCTCAAAGAATGTCTACACAAGAAGTTTTAGGAATAACTACAAGTATTGGTACATTGGCGTTGATAATACAATCATTAAAGAAGTAATAATCGTAATTGCAAGACGAATGAATGAAGAAAATCAAGATATATCCAATGACGAAATAGATATCATTGCTTTGTTAAAGGAATTGAGGGAGCAACGAAAATTGATTTTAAAGATTACGGCTGTATTTGCCTGCATCGGTTTGTTTATTGCAATATTTTCAAAGAACGAATATACGTCTAGTACTACATTTCTCCCTGTAACTGGAAAAAATGTTAGTAGTAATTTAGATGGATGGGCATCGTTAGCAGGGATTAATTTAGGAGGATCTACAAGTGCCTCTGGTATTTCTTCAGAGCTATACCCACAAATAGTAAGTAGTGTTCCTTTTTTGAATGAATTATTGAAGACTAAGTTGTCTATAATTGGGCAAGATTCCTTGGTTACCTATAAAGAGTATTATGAAAATATTTATACACCAGGAGTCTTAACTTTTGTTAAGAAGTATACTTTAGGTCTCCCTGGTCTGCTAATTGGTGTGTTTAAATCAGATCCTAAAAAATCGAATGAATATGCTGTAGAAGAAAGAAGCTCTATAATTTCAATCTCTAAAGAAGATGATGCTCTAATGAATCAATTAGAAAGTCAGATTAATTTATCTTTAAATAATACTGGAGGTTTTGTTTCAATTGATGTAAGGTTTCCAGAGCCAAAAGCAAGTGCTCAATTAACTGAACGAGTACAAAAATTATTGCAGAGTTTTATATTGGAATTTAAAAAGAAAAAATCATTAGAGGAGCTAGATTTTGTTGAAAACCGTTATTTAGAAAAGGAAAAAGAGTTCAATACAGCGAGGCTTAAATTAGCACGATTTCAAGATCAGAATATAGGAGTTAATACGGCATTAGGTAGTTCAAGATTGTTTGAGTTACAGGAGGATTATAATCTAGTATTTTCATTGTATTCTGAATTAGCAAAACAACTGGAGACACAAAGATTACAATTAAAGAAAGATACTCCAGTATTTTCGGTATTGAAACCGGTAGTTATACCTAATTATAAATCAGGACCAAAAAGGGGGTTAATTTTAATCACTTATTTGTTTTTAGGCTTATTGTTAAGCCTAGGGTTTGTTTTAGGAAGAAAGACAATAAAGGTGTTAAGAAATAATTCGTTTTCTAAAGATTGACGGCTGATTATTTTAAAAATAAATTATATTTTATAAAATTTAAAAATTAAGTATTATTCGCTAAAGATAGAAGTTTAATTAAAAGTTTTAATAGAGTTAATATAAAAAAATATATAGAAAAGAATAATTATGAGCTTAGATTTAAATAATAAGTCAATTTTAATAACTGGAGGAACTGGATCTTTTGGTAAAATGTTTACGAAGTTAATTTTAGAAAGAAATCCAAATGTAAAGCGTTTGGTGATTTTTTCAAGAGATGAGCAAAAACATTTTCAGATGGGGCAAGAGTTTTCAGAGAAAGAGTACCCTCAAATTAGATATTTTATTGGAGATGTAAGAGATGAAAAACGTTTAGAAACTGCTTTCGAAGACATTGATATTGTAATCCATGCAGCAGCAATGAAACATGTACATTTAGCAGAGTATAATCCAATGGAATGCGTCAAGACTAATATTAATGGTGCTGAAAATGTAATAAATGCTGCCTTAAAATCTGGAGTCAAAAAGGTAGTTGCATTATCGACAGATAAAGCAGCAGCACCTATTAATTTATATGGAGCAACAAAATTAGCTTCGGATAAACTATTTATTGCGGCCAATAATATAAAAGGACAAAGAGATATAAGATTTTCTGTTGTTAGATATGGAAATGTTATGGGGTCTAATGGTTCTGTAATGCCATTTTTCTTAAATAAAAAGAATAATGGTGAAACTTTCTTACCTATAACAAATTCTGAAATGACTCGCTTTAATATTTCGTTAGAAGATGGCTGTGAAATGGTTTTCTATGCAATAGAAAAAGCTTGGGGTGGTGAAGTCTTTGTTCCTAAGATACCATCTTATAAAATACCCGATGTAGCAAGTGCCATTGCACCAGAATTAGAGCAAAAAGAGGTAGGTATAAGGCCTGGAGAAAAACTACATGAAGAGATGATTACTTCATCTGATTCATATAATACAGTTGATTTAGGGTGTTATTATGCAATTTTACCTCAGAAATCACCTTATTCTAAATATTCTAAGGAAGATTACAAAAATGCATTTAACGCTGTAGATGTGCCTAAAGGTTTTTCTTACGATTCAGGAAGTAATACAGAATGGGAAACAGTCGAAAGCCTACGAAAACTAGTAATAAAACATGTGGATTCAAACTTTAAAGTATAATGAAAGCAATACCATACGGTAGACAATCTATTGAACAGGACGATATTGATGCTGTAGTAAAAACATTAAGTGGAGATTTTTTAACCCAAGGTCCCAAGGTCAAAGAGTTTGAAGAAAAATTTGCAGCCTATGTTGGTGCTAAATACGCAGTAGCTGTAAATAATGCGACCTCAGGTTTACATTTAGCAGTTTTAGCTTTAGATTTTAAAAAAGGTGAACGTGTTATAACTACACCTATTACTTTTGCTGCTTCTGCAAATTGCGTGCGTTATGTTGGAGGAGAAGTTTGGTTTGCAGATATTGATGAAAACTCTTATTTACTTTCGCTTGAAAGTACAAGAAAACTAATAGAAAGTAAGCCTAAAGGTTTTTTTAAAGGAATAATACCTGTAGACTTTGCAGGTCTTCCTTTAGATTTAGAAGCATTTCAAGAATTAGCAAATGAGCATGATTTATGGATTATAGAAGATGCTTGTCATGCACCAGGTGGTTTTTTTACAAATTCTAAAGGAGTGGTTCAAAAATGTGGAAATGGGAACTATGCGGATATAGGTATATTTTCATTTCACCCAGTAAAGCATATTGCTTGTGGAGAAGGTGGAATGATAACCACAAATTCAGAAAAATTATATAAGAAATTAACTTCTTTAAGAACACACGGAATTACAAAAGAAAACATGGAAGAAGACCATGGAGGTTGGTTTTATGAAATGAAAGAGCTAGGGTATAACTATCGATTAACAGATATTCAATCTGCATTGGGTATAACGCAGCTTGCTAAAAATAAAGTAGGTGTAGAAAGAAGAAATGAGATAGCGGATACATATAAAAAAGCTTTTAAGTCAAAAATAAAGTTCCAAAGTCTCAGAAAAGGCTCATTGAATGCTCATCACTTATTTATAATTGAAGTTGAAGATAGAAAAGCGCTATATGATTTTTTAAAAGGATATAATATTTTTGCTCAAATACATTACATTCCTGTTCACACTTTGCCATATTATAAAGAAATAGGTTATGAGAATGCTAATTTAAGTAATTCTGAAAACTATTACTCTAAATGTATTAGCTTACCAATGTATCCTGGTTTATCAGAAGAAGAACAAGAATTTGTAATTGAAAAAGTGTTGTTTTTTTTAAAGGAAGCCAAATTTAAAGTTAATGAAATTTAAATTAGTATTAGGAACTGTTCAGCTTGGCTTAGATTATGGAATTAATAATTCATATGGAAAACCTACTTTAGAAGATTCGTTTTCTATTTTAGAAACTGCTTTTGATAATGGAATAAGAATTTTAGATACTGCAGAAGCTTATGGGAATTCACAAGAGGTAATTGGTGAATTTCATAAAAAATACCCTAATAAAAAATTTGATGTAATTACTAAACTTGCTGCTAATCACACAGTAACAAAAGGCGATTTTATTTCGAATATAAAAAAGAATTGCGAAATATTAGGTGTGGAAAACTTATACGGATTCATGTTTCATAACTACAATAGTTTTTTTAGCAATAAAGAATTTTACGAAGAGCTATTAAAGGCAAAAGAGCAAGGATTAATCCAATTTGCGGGAATTTCTCTTTACACCAATGATGAAATTGAAGAGGTTGTAACTAATTTTTCTAAATTTGATTTTATTCAAATTCCTTTTAATTTGTTTGATAACGAATCTAAAAGGAAAGAAGCGATTGAAAAAGCAAGAGAAAAGAAGATTGAGATTCATATTCGTTCTGTATTTTTGCAAGGATTATTTTTTAAAAATTATTCAGATTTACCCAAAAAAATGAGTTTATTAAAACCTTATTTAGAGGAGTTGGAAACAATAAAAGAAAAATTTAACGTTTCTACGGAAGAATTAGCTTTGCACTATGTATTGCAAAAAGAATACATTGATCATGTATTAGTTGGAGTGGAGAATGTGGAGCAATTGAAAAATAACTTATCCACTTGCAGTAAAAATATTGTTATTCCTCATTCTGTTTTGAATAATATTAATATTTTGGAAGTAAATTTACTTAATCCATCAAACTGGAATTAAAAATGAAAACAATAGTAATAACCCAAGCTAGATCAAACTCTACTAGACTACCCAATAAAGTCTTAATGAAAATTGAGGGTAAAACTTTGCTTCAAATACATGTAGATAGAATAAAACAAGCTAACAATGTAAGCGAAGTTATTATTGCAACTACGATTAATAAAGTAGATGATGTAATTGTTGACTTGGCAAATGAATTGAAAGTGGAGGTGTTTGGAGGAAGTGAAAATGATGTGCTAGATAGATTTTACCAAGCTGTAAAAGGTAAAAAAGCAGATTTTGTTGTTCGATTAACTTCTGATTGTCCACTTATTGACCCAAAATTGCTAGATGAAATGATTGAAGCGGCTCAAGAAAAAAATCTAGATTATTATAGCAATGTATTGCAAGAGAAATATCCAGATGGGCAAGATGTTGAAGTATTTACTTTTTCGGCATTAGAAAAAGCATGGAAAGAAGCCACTTTAAAATCGGATAGAGAGCACGTAACTCCATACATCAGAACAAATTCTAGTTATAACGGAGGAAATTTGTTTCAATCGGAGAATCATAATTTGAAAGAAGACTACAGCAAAGTAAGGTTAACGGTAGATGAAGCCAAAGATTTTGAGGTGATGGAACTAATTATTGGTAATTTAGGAATAGATAAAGATTGGAAATCGTATGCCAATTATTATTTGGAGAACAAAGAGATTCAGAAAATAAATGGTTCTATTATTAGAAATGAAGGTTATTTAAAATCATTAAAAGAAGATTAAAAATGAAAGGAACTGGACAAGAATTATATAAAAAAGCAAAAACATTAATTCCTGGAGGAACAATGTTACTTTCTAAAAGACCAGAAATGTTTTTACCAGAACACTGGCCCTCTTATTTTTCTAAAGCCAAAGGATGCCAAGTGTGGGATTTGGACGGAAATAAATTTACAGATATGAGTATCATGGGGATTGGAACCAATACTTTGGGATATGGTTACCAAGCCGTAGATGATGCAGTAATGGATGTGGTAAGGAAAGGGAATATGAGTACTTTTAGTTGCCCTGAAGAAGTTTATCTTGCCGAAAAACTAGTAGAAATAAACCCTTGGGCAGATATGGTGAGATTTGCAAGAACTGGTGGAGAAGCCAATTCTATAGCTATCCGTATTGCAAGAGCAGCCTCAGGAAAAGATAAAGTAGCAATTTGTGGATATCACGGATGGCACGATTGGTATTTGTCTGCAAACCACAATAAAGGAGATGGATTGTCCAATCATTTATTGGCAGGATTAAGTCCAAAAGGTGTTCCGAAAAACTTAAAAGATACTGTATATCCTTTTCATTACAACAATTACGAAGAGCTGCTTGATATTGTAACTAAGAACGACATTGGGGTAATTAAAATGGAAGTGGTACGTAATTTTGGTCCGGAAGACAATTTTTTACAAAAAGTAAGAGACCTAGCAACTAGTAAAAATATTGTATTGATTTTTGACGAATGTACGTCTGGATTTAGAGAAACTTTTGGGGGAATTTACAAAAAATACAACGTAGAGCCAGACATAGCAATGTATGGAAAAACCATTGGAAATGGTTATGCATTGACTGCCGTTGTTGGGCGAAAATCTGTGATGGAATCTGCTCAAAATACGTTTATTAGTAGTACTTTTTGGACAGAAAGAATTGGGCCAACCGCAGCACTTAAAACTCTAGAAGTAATGGAAGAACTTAAATCTTGGGACATTATTACAGAACAAGGAACAAAAATGCAAAAAGGCTGGAGGGATTTAGCCAAAAAGAACGATATTAATATTACAGTAAACGGAATTCCTTCTTTGAGCACTTATGCGTTTGACTCGGAAAATGCAATCTCCTACAAAACGTATGTAACCCAAGAAATGCTAAAAAAAGGATTTTTGGCTAGTACCAACTTTTATGCTTGCATTGCTCACACAGACGATAAAATAGCAGCTTATCTTGATGCTTTAGAGGATGTATATCACACAATTTCCCAATGTGAAAAAGGAAATAAATCAATTAACGAATTATTGAATGGTCCTGTGTGTCATTCTGGATTTAAGAGGCTGAATTAAGAATGGTTTTTCCAGTAAAATATAAAGTTTTAGATAAAAATTTATTTTCATTAGGAGAATACTCAATTATTCCTATTCGATACGAAGATAGGATGGTTATTATGCAATGGAGAAATGAACAAATGTACCATTTACGTCAGGCAAAACCCTTAACTAAGGACTTTCAAGAAATCTATTTTAAAGGTATAGTCTCTACTCTTTTTGAGGTAGAAACTCCTACACAACTACTTTTTTCTTATTTGAAGAATGGAATTTGTATTGGTTATGGAGGGTTGGTTCATATATCTGAAGTTGAACAAAGTGCAGAGGTTTCATTTATTATGCAAACTGCATTAGAAAAAAATGAATTTGAATTACATTGGACTAATTTTTTGAAGTTAATTGTGTTAGTTGCCTTTCAAGAATTGAGATTTAAAAAAGTATTTACTTATGCCTATAATTTGAGACCTCATTTATATCCAGTTCTTGAGAAAAATAAATTTATTTTGAAATCTAGATTAAAAAATGAAATAGAAATAGAGGGTAAGCAGATTGATGTTTTACTTCACGAAAGAGTAAATCCATATTACTCACTCCAAGTAAGAGAAAGTAACGAGAAGGATGTTATGTTGCTCTACAATTGGTCAAGCGATCAATTAGTGAGAAGTCAATCATTTAATCAGGAGCCTATTGAGTTTGAAAATCACAAGAAATGGTTTGAGAAAAAACTCAAAAATGAACAATCATTATTATTGATAAATGAGTTTGAAGGGGAATCTGCTGGTTTAATAAGGTTTGAAGTAGAAAAAGAAAAAGCGACAATAAGTGTTTTAATAGGAAAAAAATTTAGAGGGAAAGGGTTGGCAAGGGATATGTTAATAAAGAGTACTCAATTTTATTTTAGTAAATTTGATAAACCAATTTGGGCATTTATTAAAGAGTCTAATCAGGCTTCGATAAGGTCTTTTAGCAAAGCAGGATTTGAATTTTCACACAATACTGTTGTGAATGAAATTCCTAGCCTTGTATATAAATTATAGAAAAAATGAATTCAAATAAATGTTTTATTATTGCAGAATTATCTGCAAATCACGGAGGTAAGTTAGAAATTGCTCTTGATACTGTGCGTGCAGCAAAAAGAGCAGGGGCAGATGCAATTAAAATTCAAACTTATACGGCTGATACAATAACTTTTAATTCTAAAAAAGAACATTTTAAAATAAACCAAGGAACACATTGGGATGGGCAATATTTACATGATTTATACAAAGAAGCTTATTTACCTTGGGAATGGCATGAAGAAATTTTTAAAGTAGCCAAAGAAGAAGGTTTGGTTTGTTTCTCATCCCCATTTGATTTTACTGCTGTAGATTTATTGGAGAAATTAAATACTCCTATTTATAAAATAGCTTCTTTCGAGATTACTGATATTCCTTTAATTGAATATACTGCAAGCAAAGGAAAACCAATGATCATCTCTACAGGGATAGCAGATGTTGCTGATATAGAATTAGCCATAGAAACGTGTAGGAAAGTAGGTAATAACGACATTACTATTTTAAAATGTACTTCTGCATACCCTGCTAATGTTGAGGATGCGAATCTTATTACGATTCCAGATATTATGAGCCGTTTTGGAGTTAAATCAGGATTGTCTGATCATACTTTGGGTACAGAAGCACCTGCAATTGCAGTTGCTTTGGGTGCAACCGTTATAGAAAAACATTTTATTCTCGATAAATCTATTGGTGGAGTAGATGCTCATTTTTCTTTAGATGAAACTGAATTCAAAAAAATGGTAGATGCAGTTAGATTGACTGAAAAAATGATGGGTATGGTGGATTATGAAATGACCGAAAAAAAGAAAAAAAACCGCCAATTTTCTAGGTCTCTATTTGTAGTTGAGGATGTGAAAGAAGGAGAATTGATAACTAGTAAGAACGTGAGAAGTATTAGACCTGGGTTTGGATTACATCCAAAACATTACTCCGAAATAATGGGAAAAACATTCACGAATAAGATAGAGAAAGGAACTCCGTTAACTTTAGAAGATATAAACCAAGCTCATGTTATTTAACTTGATAGATTTTGCTGTGGTGTTTTGTAATGGTTATAATAATTAAAAATGAGCTCGTTTAAAAAAAAATACTTTTATAAGCTTACAGCAAGTTTCATCAGCTTATTGTTTAATTTCGTTACTGCCTCTTTTGTGCCAAAGCAGCTTGGTGTTGTAAATTATGGTAACTATAGTTATCTGGTTAGTATATTTACACAGATAATTTCTTTTTTAGAATTTAAGAGCTCTACCTATTTTTATGTTAAGCTTTCTCAAAATAGTAAAAATAAAAAGCTAGTGAGTTTTTATTTTCATTTTGTTGTTATTGTTTTTGTTGTGCTCTTTATTATTTCTTTAATTTTATCAGTAGATTTTATTAAAGCTTATTTATTCAAAGAGCAAAAAGATATTTGGATTTTATTCGCTATGCTTTTCGCTTTTTTCTTGTGGTTTACAGACGTGTCAACTAGTTTTATGGACGCTTTAGGTGAGACTGTTTTAATGGAACGGATTAAGATCTATATGAAGCTAGTTTCTTTAATAGGACTTTCAATTATTTTAATAGCAAACTTATTAACCGTAGAAATATATTTTTTACTTCAGATAACGAGTGCCTTACTAGTAATTTCTTGTATGATTTTTTTCTTGCGAAAGAATACCGTTATTTATATTAGATCTAATAGACCATCTAAGAAAGAATTTAAAGAAATGTTTAAGAGTCTATTTATTTATTCGAGTCCATTGTTTGCTTATATGTTTTTACAAGTAATTTCAGTTTTTTCAGACAGATGGATTTTACAACATTACTCTGGTAGTGAAGCACAAGGACTTTTTTCATTCTCATTTTCACTAATCAATGTTATGTCTTTATTCGTTGGAGTTCTATTTCCTTTAATTATAAGGGAAATTTCCATTGCGGCTGGCGAAAATAATAAACTTAAAATTACTGAAATTTACAATAAGTTTTATCCATTAATTTTTGCTTTAGTTGCATACTTTTCAGTATTTACTTTTGTTCAGGCACAAAATATTATTGGTATCTTTGGAGGGGAAGAGTATGAAAAATCAGTATTTTCATTTCACATTCTATTAGCAATGCCTTTATTAGGAGTTTTTTCAGGGCTAAATGGAGCAATTATCTATGCAACGAATAAAACAAAACTTTTTTTAAAAATGGCAATGTTTGTTACTCCTATAGGTTTTTTATTAAATATTATTATGATTCATCCTGCTTTCCTATCTTTAGGACACAATGGGCTGGCTATAAAAACTGTAATTATTGAATTTGTTAGTGTTATTGTTATTTCCTTTATCATTAACAAAGAATATAATATTTCATTTTTTAAAATCATTAGCCATTTTTTATATTTAATTCCGTTTTTTTTAGCAGCTTATGGAGTCTCATTAACCATTAAATTATTAGGCTATAAAGGGATTTTATTATTTTTTATTTCAGGTATTGGTTATTCATTTATTATTTTTGTTTTTTTTTGGTTGTTTTCGCCGCTATTAGGAATGAGTACAGACACTAAATTAATTTTTAAAAATTTAATAAAAAAGTAGTGATATGAACTTGATTATCAGTGGTTTTTATAATAAGAAGCAAGTAGGTGTTATACAAAGTATTATTGCCGATTATACTGTTGATCAGTTATATGTTTTTTCTGAAGAAAAGTATAATCAAAAATTATTTGAACAAGCACATAAAGTATTTGTAATTTCAGATATAATAAAAGGTGATTACGGTGTAGAACAATCTATTCTAGACCCATTGGATAGAGAGGTGATACAAAGTATGCATTTATATGAGGCAGATATTATGCGTATGATGGATAGATTTGAAGTTTATTTAAAAGCACCTATTTTATATGATGAACGTAAAGTTATATATTTTAAACACTTGAGATATTGGAGTCATGTTTTAAATAACACGAAAATAGATTTATTTATTAGTAGTAATATTCCTCATGATATTTATGATTTTGTAATTATGAGTCTTTGTAAAATAAAAAATATCCCTACGTTATTTTTTTATCAAGGACAAGTAACAGATGCAATTAATCCGATGGTAAATTATAAAAAAGGTACCACAGATTTACCATTAAGATATAATTATTTGTTGTCAAAATATCTTAATGCAAATAAGATCGATATCTCTGAAAATATAGAATCTTTGTGGAAGCAAATGAGAAAGGAAGAAGTCCCTTTTTACATGAAGCAACCATCATTTAATCTATTTAATATCATAACTAAACTAATCAAACAATCTTTAAGTGTTTTGAAAGGAAATGGTAAGTTGGTAGGTTTTAAAAGGAAATGGCAGAACTTTAAATTACAGAAAGCTTATGAAAAAGTTACAAAAATTCCAGATTTAAATTCAAAGTATATTTATGTTCCCTTGCATTATCAGCCAGAACTAACTTCTTGTCCTTTGGGTGTCGGTTATGAAAATCAGTATCTAATTATTCAAATGTTAGATTATTATTTGCCGGAAGGTTATTTTATTTATGTGAAAGAAAATCCTAAACAGGAAATTTATGCCCGTTATAATGATTATTATGCTGATATTTTAAAATCTACTAAAAAAGTAGTTTTTGTTCCGTTAGAAACAAGTACTTTCGAATTGATGAAAAATGCACAGGCAATTGCAACTATTACTGGAACTGCTGGTTGGGAAGCCTTATTTAAGAAAAAACCTGTAATGGTATTTGGGCATAACTTTTATCAATATGCGCCAGGTGTATCATTAATAAAAACAAAAGAAGATGCACAAAAAGCTATCAATGATATTATTGATGAAACTTTTGTTTATGATGAAAACAAATTAAAATTATTTATGCAAGCTGTTGAAGATACAGCTATTAAAGGGCACATCGATTTATTATATAAACAGGTTTCTAAAATAACTACAGAAGAAAGTGTAATAAATATTTCATATTATATTAATAAATTTATAGCCAAAAACTTATGTTAAAAAAGATATTAATTTGCAGTATTGCTATTGTACCTTTTAACAAAGTTCGTATTTTATTATATAGACTCTTTTTAGGTTATAAAATAGATTGGAATTGTAAAGTCGGTATGTTTAATTATTTAGATTGTGATAATGCAAATTTATATTTATCTAGCATTGGTGTTCTAAATTATATCAATGTTAATAATCTAATAATGAGTAGTTCAGAAATCGGTAAGTTAAACAAGATTAAATTCTTAAGGACTTTGAAAATGGGTCAAGAATCAATGATAAGGTCTAAAAACGTGGTTTTAGGAACTAGCGATTTTTTTTCACCTTATCTAGATGTTTTTAATTTTGAAATAGGAAAAAAATCCCTAATTACTAGTAATCATTACTTTGATTGTACAGCAAATATTAAAATTGGTAATAACGTAGTTTTTGGAGGAATAAACTCTCAAATTTGGACACATGGATTTGATAAGAATAGAACAATGGTTTTGGCTGATGTAAATATTCAAGATGATATTTACTTAGGTTCAAGTATTGTAATACTTCAAGGGGTAAACATAGTTAGTCAGGTTTCTGTTGGTGCAGGCTCTATTGTAAGTAAAGATATCTCTCAAACAGGTTTTTATGTTTCATCTTCTTTGGTTAGAAAAGGAGATTTAGCGGACTATTCAAAAAATGATAATACAATAATTTATGAAGGAGCAGGGTTTTATAAGAAGTGATAATAATAATATTTGCTTTGTTGCAAATTTTGAAAAAACTTTTGTATTTGATAAAATAGCTGCTAAATTAGCTTTGCAGCATCCTAATGTTAAAGTTTTTTGGATAGTAGTTAATAGTAAATTATATTCCTATTTAAAAAGCCAAAATAAGGCAGCTAACATATTGTATTTGCCTACTGATATAATTGATAATAAAGAGGATATTGTAGTTGATGATTGTAGTATAAATGAAATTGTTATTCATGATAGATTTTTGTCTTTAGATATAGAGTCTGGAATAAATTATTTAAATAAAATTAAAAAACATATTTATAAATTTATAAAGGATAATAATATAACACATATATTTGGAGAATCAACTTGGGGACATGAATTGTTAATTAGTCGTATCTGTAAAAATATCCAAGAACTTAATTGTCAATACTATTCGCCTCAAATCATCAGGTTACCACAAGATAGGTTTGCTTTTTTTAGTAATGAGTGTGAAAACATAGAAAGAAACAGTAGTTTTGATTATCAAAAATTAAATTATCAGACTATAATTTTAGAAAGACAAGAGTATATTGATAAGTTAGCCACAGAAGTTAAGAATTCTGTTTCTTTCAAAAAAAGAATAAATAGGTTAAGGAAATTTATTACTAAAGAAAATATTTTTAAAGAAGATCCAAGTACTTTAAATGGTTTTATAAATAGGTTAAAAATTGGGCTAAAAGATGAATGGAATAAAACAACCTATCAATTTATCAAAAAGTATAAATTAGCTGATTTACCTTCTTGTCAAAAATATTTATACACCTTACATGTTCAACCAGAAGCTTCCATTGATGTATTGGGAAGATATTATAGTTGTCAATACACAAATATAATAAATATATGGAAAAATATGCCAGAGGAAACTATATTAATGGTAAAAGAACATCGCACAGGTATAGGTAATAGATCTTTTTCATTTTACAAAAAAATTTTAAAATTAAAAAATGTGTTTTTAATTTCAGAAAATGAAGATTCTCATGTTTTAATAAAGAATAGTAAAGCTGTTTTTACAGTAAGTGGCACAATTGCTTACGAGGCGGCTTTAATTGGAAAGCCATCATTTACATTTGCTTCAGTTTTTTTCAATAACTTAGTAAACTGTCACAAATTAAATCTTGAGGACTTTGTTAATTTTAAAAGTTTAGCTGAATTAATAAAAGAAAAATCTAGAGATAATAAAAATAAAATGGATATAGAGTTGTTTTCGAATTTTTTATACTATAACACTTACAAAGGTTCATGGGATCCAGATTATTTAGTCACTTTTTCTGATTCTAATGTAGAATTGTTAATGACATCTATATTTTCATTATTAAATAGCACCAAGTGAAATTAAGAATTTCCTTTTTTTTGCCTTTTCTTTTCTTTGCTAGTACTCTGAATAGGTTGTTTACTTTTCCAATTGATAAGTTTTTTATATTAGGGACATGCTTAGTGCTACTATATCAACAGAAAACTATTTCTATAAAATCATTACAGCTTTTACTTATTGTTTTTGCAGTTGTGTTAATTACATTTTTTATAAATAGTTTGTCGTTTTCATTTTTATTGTTATTTCCTTTAATAGGTTTGTTGTTTGTTGTTTTGTTAGTAAGGGGTACTGATAATAAAAAATATTTATACTATGGCTTATGGTGGCATATACTTTTAGGGCTATTACTGGTTATATATTCTTATATTCAACCATATACTTTTTTAGACACCTATGTACACTATATGTACGATAAAGGAATGTCTTTCTTACATGCAAGTATGGGCTTTACACCAACAGTACAGACTTTTGGTACTATGTCTTTATCTTGGTTATTGCTATATGTTCATAAAAGAGATTTTATTTTTACAACTCGAGTAGACCGGTTTATGCTTTTTATTGTCATTTTGGGTATAATTGTTACTTTCAATAGGAATACATTTGTTATGCTTATTTTTATAACTTTTTTTCATTTTAAGAAATTTTTTTATTTATTTTTTTTGACAGCTGTAACAGGTGTGATTTATTATTATTCTGTAATAGAATCATTAGTGTTGAATGTAAAGACACTCAATTCTAGAATAAGTGGATTAGAAGGGTTTCAGAACTCTTATGTAGAAAGTAATTCATTGATGGTTTATTTATTTGGACGAGGAGATAATAATATATGGAATACTCAATATACTCAAAATCCATTGATAGAAAACGGGATTGCTTCAATGCTCCATTCTTTTGGATTTGTGGGGTTTGTTGTTTACGGAATTATTGGAGTAGTTCTTGTTTCATTATTATTAGCGAATAAAAAGTGGTTCTTATCGTTCTTTCTCTTTTATATACTTTTTATTCAACAAATTTTTACAACCGAACTTTATAATGGGACTTTCTATATTATTGTAGCATCTATATTATTAACTTCTGGACTTTTTAATAAAAAAAATAAAACTACTTTAGAAATATGAATATAGGAATTGATGCAAAATGGTTTTATAGCCGCAGTAATCCTAGTGGTTCTGTCGTTGTTAGGAATATCATAGAAGGAATTGCAAAGTTAATAACTGATGATGTTTTTTATATTTTTTTAGATAAAAATGATATAGATCAAGGATTTCCATATCAAAAAGAAAATATAATTTTAGTTTATGTATGGGGTATAATTAATTGGTTTTCTAACATATTTGTATTGCCATTTTATATAAAGAGGTTTAAGATAGATGTTTTTATGTTTCAAAACTTTAATTCACCTTTCTGTAATTGTAAGAAAATAGTTTACATACATGATGTTATGTATTATGCTAACCCTGAGTTTTTTACGTTTAAGGAGAGGCTTTACTTGCACCCTTTAAAATGGATACAATATAACTGTGATCAGATTATTACAATTTCGGAAAATGAAAAGAAAAGATTGATTAGTTTGGGCTTCCATAATGCTTATAAAATAACAGTTATTTACCATTACACCTTTAATTATTATAATTTTAAACTATTAAAAATTCAATAAATGAAAATATTAGTTGATTGCCACGCATTTGATAATGAAAAATACCAAGGTGTCACATCTTATATAAAGGGACTTTATATTGAAATGATTCCTAATTTACCAAATGTTGAATTCTACATGACCTGTCATTCAATAGAGAATATCTATCCGATTTTCTCTAAATTTAAGAATGTTACCTTTTTAAAGCTTAAGTCAAAGAACCCTATATTTAGACTTATTTATGAAATTCCAAAATTAGTTATTAGAAACAAAATTGATTGGTTACACGTTCAATATAAATCACCTTTATTAAAGTTCTGTAAAGAGATTGTAACTACACACGATCTTTTATTTTTTGATTATCCGACATTTTTTAATTTAAAATTTCGTATATTGAACAGAACGTACTATAGGAAATCGGCAAAAAGAGCAGATATACTGTTAACAGTATCAAATTACTCAAAGGAGCGAATTCACAGTCATTTTGAAATCCCTTCTGATGAAATTAATATTACCCCTTGTGGTCTTAGCTCTGCTCTGATTGAATTGTCAAAAGAGGATCATTTATTAACCGATGTAATTAATAAATATAATTTAGAAGAATTTGTGTTATATGTAAGTAGGATCGAGCCTAGAAAAAATCATGAAGCTATAATAAAAGCTATTGATACGCCTTTTTTATCGCATTTAAATGTTGTTTTTGTCGGAACTGAAACTCATAAAAACCCAATTCTAGAGAATGAATTAAAATCATCTAATGTAAATGTAATTCATCTCCAAAATGTATCATTAAATGAATTAGCCGCTCTTTATAAATCTGCAAAGTTAACAATATTCCCCAGTCATTGTGAGGGATTTGGTATACCTCCTTTAGAATCTTTAATTTTCAAAACAAATTGTATTTGTTCAGATTCTACTTCAATGAAAGATTATAAAGAATGGATGATTGACACTTTCAATTCAAATGATTTCATAGATCTTAGGAGTAAGATATTAAAACACTTAAACACTCCCTTTGAGCTTAATACTAAAAATATTATAAATTACTATTCTTGGAGTAAATCAGCATCTATATTAATTAAAAAATTAAAAGCTTAAGAAATGATAAATTTTGACCTACTATTTGAAAATAAAGAATCATATAGACTCAAGTACTTGATAGCTAAGCCTTTTCCACATTTGACTATAGAGAATATTTGTGATTCGGAAAAGTTAAAAAAAATGCATTCCCAAATACCATTATTAGAGTCGAAAAGTAGAGATTATATGTTTGCTAAAAATAAATTTGAAAAATCTAATTATGGTGAATTAGGTGATTTGTTTTTAGAATTACAACTAGATTTAAAGTCTGATAAAATGAATGAGTTTTTATCATTTATTTCAGGAGAAAAAGTGTTTGTAGATCCCAAAAATCACGGTGGAGGATTGCATCAAGGTAGAAAAAATTCTTTTCTTGATATGCATTTAGATTACAATTACCATCCAATAAACAATAATTGGTGGAGAGAAATGAATTTATTGTTATATCTAAATAAAGATTGGAAACAAAGTTATGGAGGACATCTTGATTTAGAAGATTTAAGGACTGGAGAGAAAAAAAAATGTAATGTAGGTTTTAATACCTTAATAATACAAAAGTGTGGTGATTATACTTTACATGGGTATAAACCTACAAATTTCCCAGAAGGAAACTATAGAACTTCAATAGCTACTTATGCATTTACAAAACATATTAGTCAAATATACCCATCAAGAACTACAGATTGGTTTCCCAATAAAGAGAATGATGGGAGGTTTAAAAAAATATTAGGACGCAATCTTCATAAAATTGTTAAAGTTAAAAATTATATCTTGGGGAGCGGAACAGCAAAAAACCAATAAGATTAATGATAATTGCTATAATAGGAACAGTTGGTATTCCTGCTAAATATGGTGGTTTTGAAACCTTAACCGAATATTTAACTAAAAACATTAGTGAGAAATACGATATGACCGTATTTTGTAGTTCTAAGAACTACACTAAAAAGCTTGATCATCATAATAATGCAAAGCTGAAATATATAAATTTAAGTGCAAATGGAATCCAAAGTATTCCATATGATATAATTTCTATATTTAAATCATTAAAGAATTCTGACGTATTATTAATTCTTGGAGTTTCAGGGTGTATAGTTTTACCTATAGTAAAGTTATTTAGTAAAAATAAAATAATTGTAAACATTGATGGTTTAGAGTGGAAAAGGGAAAAATGGGGGCAATTTCCAAAAAGATTTTTAAAATTTTCTGAAAAAATTGCGGTTAAATATGCAGATAAAATTATAACAGATAATAAAGTTATAACAGATTATGTTAAAAAAGAGTATGGTGTTGATAGCCATTTAATTGCTTATGGTTCAGATCATGTTACTCAAGAGGCACTAAGTAATGAGTTAAAAGAAAAATATTCTTTTTTAAAAAACGATTACGCTTTCAAAGTTTGTAGAATTGAACCAGAAAACAATATTCATATTATTTTAGAAGCATTCTCTAAATCAGTAGATAACAACTTTGTTTTGATAGGCAATTGGGAGAATAGCGATTATGGAAAGAAATTAAAGAAGAGATATTCAATATTTAAAAATATTTTTCTACTTGATCCTATTTATAATCAAAAAACACTAAATCAATTAAGATGTAATTGCAGTTTATATATTCATGGTCATAGTGCAGGGGGTACAAATCCTTCATTAGTTGAAGCCATGTATTTAAAACTTCCTGTTTTTGCTTTTGGAGCAAAGTACAACAAAGAAACTACAGAGTATAAAGCTTTGTATTTTAATAGTGAGTTAGAATTGAGACAATTGCTTGAGAGTCTAAATTCAAGAGAGTTAGGTGTAATTGCGGAGAACATGAAAACCATAGCGGATGAAAAATATACATGGAAAACAATTTCGAATCAGTATAGCGAATTGTTTTAAAATAAAATAAAAATATGAAAGGAATTATTTTAGCAGGTGGAAGTGGTACACGGTTATATCCTATTACAAAAGGAGTTTCAAAGCAATTATTGCCTATTTATGACAAACCGATGATATATTATCCGTTGTCTGTCTTAATGTTGGCAGGAATTCGGGAGATATTGATTATTTCTACACCAGAAGATTTACCAAATTTCGAAAAATTACTAGGGGATGGATCTGATTTAGGAATCCAATTATTTTATAAAGAACAACCAAGTCCAGACGGATTAGCACAAGCCTTCATCATTGGTGATGAATTCATTGGGAATAGCCCAGTTTGCTTGGTTTTGGGTGATAATATTTTTTATGGAAGTGGGTTGACAAAAACATTACAAAACGCAAGAAAAAATGTTGAAGAAGAAAACAAATCTACAGTTTTTGGTTACTATGTGACAGATCCTGAGCGTTATGGTGTTGCCGAATTTGATGCTGATGGAAATGTAACTTCTATAGAAGAAAAACCTAGCAAACCAAAATCTAACTTTGCAGTAGTTGGACTCTATTTTTATACAAATGAAGTTGTAAAGATTGCGAAAAATGTAGAACCCTCTCATAGAGGTGAATTAGAAATTACTTCTGTAAATCAAGAGTATTTAAACAGAAAAAGTTTAAAAGTAGAATTATTAGGAAGAGGATTTGCTTGGTTAGATACAGGAACTCATGATTCTTTAATGGAGGCTGGACAATTTATTGAAACTATTGAAAAACGTCAAGGGTTAAAAGTAGCCTGTTTAGAGGAAATAGCCTACTTCATGAAATATATTGATAAAGAGCAAGTTAAAAAGTTAGCTGAACCATTGCGTAAGAATGGTTATGGTCAGTATTTATTAAATTTGATAAGATAGTTATGAAGTTTATTCAGACAGAAATTCCTGATTTAATAATCATTGAACCACCAGTTTTTGGAGATGAAAGAGGCTATTTTTTAGAATCTTTTAATCAGAAAGGATTTGAAAAAAATATTGGTAAAATTACTTTTGTTCAGGACAATGAGTCTAAATCTTCAAAAGGCGTCTTAAGAGGCTTGCATTTTCAAAAACCACCCTTTGCACAAGCAAAACTTGTGAGATGTATAGAAGGCGTTGTATTAGATGTCGCAGTCGATATTCGAAAAGGTTCTAAAACATATGGAATGCACGTTGCTGTTGAGTTGTCAGGAGAAAATAAAAGACAATTGTTTGTGCCAAGAGGTTTTGCACACGGATTTGTAGTGTTAAGTGACTATGCCACATTTGCTTATAAGGTAGATAATTGGTATGCGCCAGAATATGAAGACGGAATTATGTGGAATGATTCAGATTTAGGAATCGATTGGCAAATAGATTCTAAAGATATACTTTTGTCTCCTAAAGATAAAATTTTATCCTATTTAAAAGCCTATAAAACGCCATTTATATAAATGAATATATTAGTTACTGGAGCAAAAGGTCAGCTTGGATCTGAATTTAAAGATATTTCACCTTCTTTTACTAATTTTCAATTTTTCTTTACTGGTTCGGATGCTATAGATATTTGTAATTATTTTGAACTAGAAATATTTGTTTTAGCAAATAAAATTGATGCTATTATTAATTGCGCAGCATATACTCAGGTTGACAAAGCAGAAATAGCATTTGAACAAGCGGAAAAAGTAAATGATTTAGCTGTGCATAATTTAGCTAAAGTTGTTAAAAAAATAGATGGAAAAATCATTCATATTTCTACAGATTATGTTTTTGATGGCACCAATTACAAGCCCTATGTAGAGGAAGATGTAACCAATCCTTTAGGTGTTTATGGGGAAACAAAATTAAAAGGAGAGGCTGCCTTAAAAGAATTTGGAGTTAACGGAATAACCTTAAGAACTTCATGGCTGTATTCAGAATTTGGTAACAATTTTGTAAAAACCATGTTAAAATTAGGAAAAGATAAAGATACATTAGGTGTGATTTTTGATCAAGTTGGTTCTCCAACAAATGCGAAAGGTTTGGCCTTTGCTTGTTTACATATCTTATCAATTAAAGAAAAATTGAATGAACATGGCTTTGTATATCATTATTCTAATGAGGGTGTCACCTCATGGTATGATTTTGCGAAAGCGATATTTGAATTTGCTAACATTAATTGCAAGGTCAATCCGATAGAAACAAAAGAATATCCTACACCGGCTAAAAGACCTCATTATTCGGTATTAAATAAAAGTAAAATTAAAAAATATTTTGGTGTTGAAATTCCGTATTGGAGAGATTCACTTAAAGAGTGTATAAAAAATATAAACGATAAAATATAAACTAATGAAAAATATATTAGTTACAGGAGGTGCAGGATTTATTGGTTCGCATGTTGTTCGGTTATTGGTGAATAAATACCCAGAATACCATATAATTAATCTTGATAAATTAACATACGCTGGGAATTTAGAAAACCTAAAGGATGTAGAAAATAAAGATAATTATACGTTTTTAAAATGTGATATATGTGATTTTGATAAAATTCAGCAAATATTTATAGATTATAATATTGAAAGAGTAATACATTTAGCGGCTGAATCTCATGTAGATAGATCGATAAAAGACCCTTTCTCTTTTGCGCAAACAAACATTATGGGAACATTAAGTTTGTTGCAAGCAGCTAAGTTTTGTTGGGGAGAAGATTTTAATGATAAACTTTTTTATCATGTGTCAACAGACGAAGTTTATGGTTCATTAGGAGAGGAAGGTTTATTTACAGAAAAAACGTCCTATGACCCACATTCTCCTTATTCAGCATCAAAAGCTTCATCTGATCATTTCGTAAGAGCTTTTCATGATACTTATGGTATGCCGATTGTAATTTCTAATTGCTCAAATAATTATGGTTCTTATCAATTTCCTGAAAAATTAATACCATTATTTATTAACAATATTGTGAATAACAATCCTTTGCCGGTTTATGGAAAAGGAGAAAATGTGAGAGATTGGTTGTTTGTAGAAGATCATGCAGAGGCAATTGATTTAATTTTTCATAAAGGAGTTAATAGTGAGACTTATAATATAGGAGGATTTAATGAATGGAAAAATATCGATTTAATAAAAGTAATCATTAAAACTGTAGATCGATTATTGAATAGGGAAGAAGGAGCATCATTGAAATTGATTTCTTATGTAAAAGATAGAGCTGGTCATGATTTACGCTACGCTATAGATTCAACAAAATTAAAGAATGAATTAGGATGGAAACCTTCATTACAGTTTGAAGAGGGAATTGAAAAAACTGTAAAATGGTATTTAGAGAATAGCACGTGGTTGTCTAACATTACATCTGGTGATTATGAAAATTATTACAATAAAATGTATAATTAAAGACTATTTTAAAACTGAATAGAAGCACCTTAATTCGTTAAAACTCCATTTTATTAACATTTTTAAATTAAATTAGTTAGCTTTGTAAACGAAAAGAAAAAAATCGCTAATAATGTTTACCTCTCTATTAATTAATTCTATTGTTATTTTTTTAGTAGCTTTTTTAACCACGTATTTTATAATACCAAAAATTATCTGGGTTGTAAATTCAAGAGACCTTATAGATAAACCAAATCAAAGAAGTTCTCATATTAAATCAACACCAACAATGGCTGGAGTTTCTTTTTTTCTTGCTATTATTATGGTCGTTTTTTTTACAAAACAACTTGATTACGATAATATTGGAGTAAATTTAATTGTTGCTTTAACAATTATTTTTATTATTGGTTTAAAAGATGATTTAGTAGTTTCATCTCCTAGAGCTAAAATAGGAGGTCAGGTTTTGGCTATTGTATCAATTATTATTACTGGAGCTTTTCATTTAACAGAGTTTAATAATTTTTTAGGAATTACTACAGTCTCTCTTTCTATTACGATACCATTTACTATTTTTATTATGTTGGCCATTATAAATTCCTATAATTTAATTGACGGTATTGATGGCCTTGCTTCAATTATTGGCATTATTGTTTTTTCTGGTTATGCCTTAGTTTTTTTTATTATTGAGTTAGATTATTATTATTTAATTTCCTTAAGTTTTATTGGAGTATTATTTGCGTATTTAAGATATAATTTATCAAGTTCCAAAAAAATATTCATGGGTGATACAGGTTCTTTGATTATAGGGTTTTGCATTGCTTTTTTAACAGTTAAATTTATGTCAACAGATTTAACGCTAGATAAGAAATTACCATTCTTAGCAGAAAATAAAATTATTGTAATTTTATCAATTATTTTTACACCAATATTTGATACTTTGAGAGTTATTGGGATAAGATTGTTAAATAAAAAAAGTCCTTTTTACCCGGATAGAAACCATATACATCATATATTAATTGACTCTGGACTTAAGCATTATAAAGCTAGTTTGTTTTTAGCTTTATTAAACATCTTATTAATTGGTCTTGTTATGTTCTTATCAAGCTATTATAATAGTTTTGAAATGATCATTTTTATGATTGTTATTTTTATACTTTTTCTTATACTTTTTTATAAATTAAAAAAAAAATTAAAATATTCAAACGATTTTAAAAAAAGTAAAGTAATAAAGTTAGTTAATTATTTTTTTTAAACGCTATTTTTAATCTTTCTTTTTTAGAGTTGAAAGTTGTAACTTTGTCTATATAGATAATTTTATGATTAAAGTATTTTTTCTAAAAAAGATAAACAAATACGCTTCAAAATGGGTTGTTTTAGTAATTGATATTTTTTCTGTAACTATCTCTTTTGTATTTGCCTATTTTATTCGCTTTAATGCGAGTTTCGATTTTGAAGTAAAGAATTTATTTATACAATTACCTTTAATAATTGTTTTATCCTTGATTAGTTTTTTAATTGTAGGATCTCATAAAGGAATAATTAGGCACACAGGAATTCGTGATGTGTTTAATGTCTTTTTAGCCACAACATTATTAACCTCTCTTACTTTTTTTGTTATAATTACTAACAGAATGTTTGGGTTTTTTCCAAATTTCACGATACCAATTTCAATTATCATTATTCATTATTTAGTGAATATTTTTGCGTTGGCATTAAGTCGGTTTATTTTTAAAGCTTTCTTTGAAGTTTTATCGACTGAATTGGGAGACGTTAAAAATATACTAATTTATGGAGCTGGTGAATCAGGAATTATTACATATGGAGCTCTAAATAGAGATACTAAAAATAATTATGAAGTAGTAGGTTTTATAGATGATGATATACACAAAATAAATAAGAAAATTAATCGTATTAAAATTTTTAGTTTAGATAAAATAACAGATGATTTTATAGAAAAAAGTAATATTGATGAAATTATTATTTCAATTCAAAATATAAAACCATCAAGATTAATTGAGATAACAGATTATTTTATATCTTTTAATGTTGAGGTTAAGATTGTTCCCCCATTATCTATATGGATAGATGGTGATTTAAATGCAAATCAAATTAGAGACATAAAAATTGAAGATTTATTAGATCGAGCTCCAATTCTTATTGATAATCCAATTTTACAAAGAGATTTAAATGATAAAATTATTTTGGTTACTGGTGCAGCAGGTTCTATTGGTAGTGAAATATCCAGACAATTATGTCAATACAAATATAAATTTTTAATTTTAGTAGATCAAGCAGAATCAGATTTATACGAGTTACAACAAGAGTTAATTCAAAAGGGAATTCAAAACTTTAAGGCTATTGTTGCAGATGTTAGAGATGAACAAAGAATGGAATTGTTATTTAAAGAATTTTTACCTCAGAAAGTTTTTCATGCTGCAGCTTATAAACATGTGCCTTTAATGGAAGAAAGCCCATATGAAGCTGTTAAAATTAATATTAAAGGAACTAAAACGATTGCCGATTTATCTTTAAAACATCATGTAGAACGTTTTGTAATGGTTTCAACAGATAAAGCCGTAAATCCAACAAATGTAATGGGCGCAACAAAACGCGTTGCAGAAATGTATATAAGTTGTTTAAGTAAAAAAAGCATTTCAACTAAATTCACTATTACCCGTTTTGGAAATGTATTAGGTTCTAATGGTTCTGTTATTCCGTTATTTAAAAAACAAATTAAAAATGGTGGACCTTTAACAGTTACACATAAAGATATTACTCGTTATTTTATGACGATTCCAGAAGCATGCAGACTGGTGTTAGAAGCTGGAACTATGGGAGAAGGAGGAGAGGTTTATATTTTTGATATGGGTAAGTCTGTTAAAATATTTGAAATAGCAAAAAAAATGATTTATTTATCAGGTTTAAAATATCCAGAAGATATTGATATTGAAATTACAGGTTTACGTCCAGGAGAAAAGTTATACGAAGAACTATTAGCAACAGGAGAAAATACAATTCCTACCTATCACGATAAAATAATGATTGCCAAAACACAATATTTAGGTAATGAAAATACAATTAATTTAATCGAAAAATTATGTATAGAAAATCAAAAGGTAGAAAGCCAAAATACAGTTCGTATTATTAAAGAGCTAGTCCCAGAATATATTTCTAACAATTCGGTATATGAAAAATTAGATATTACTGTTGCTAATTAGCATTGTTTATGGTATTTTCGCAAAAAAATTTCATTCAAATGACAAAGATTCTTTTTAGACTTACAATTCTAGTTTTCATACTTACAATAACATCATGTGTATCAAAAAAAAATGTTATTTATTTTCAGAGTGATTCAAAAGCCGTGTATAAAAATTCTAAAGACTTTGCATTAAAATTTAAGAAAGATGATTTATTAGCAATCAATGTATCTGCAGAAAATCTAGAATTAGTAAAGCAATTTAATTTGCCAACAGTAGCCTACAATGCAGTTACTAATTCTGTAAATGGGATCGCCAAGCAACAAAGTTATTTGGTTGATATTAATGGAGAAATTGATTTTCCTGTGATTGGTAAAATAAAAGTTGAAGATCTAACAAGGGTAGAAACTATTAAATTACTAAAAGAAAAAATAAAACCATATACAGAAGAAGTTCAAATAAATATTCAGATTTTGAATTTTAAAATTGATGTATTAGGTGATGTAAAGAGCCCTGGAACTTTTCAGATAGCAAATGAACGAGTTACAGTTTTAGATGCATTGGCATTAGCTGGAGATTTAAACATTACTGGAGAAAGAGTTTTTAAAGTAATAAGAGAAACCAAAGAAGGAATAATAAGTGAAGAACTTGATTTAAAATCTAACGATATTTATGCTTCATCTTATTTTTATTTACAACAAAATGATGTTGTGTATGTAGAACCAAATAAATCAAAAGTTCAGTCGGCTGCTTACAATCAAAATACAGGTTTATACATTTCTGTTGCCTCAATTCTGATTACATTAATCTCTCTTCTAACAAGAAAATAAAAAATGCAAAAAAATAAAGAATATAATTCTCATATTTCTGAAAGTGATGATACATTAAATATTAAAGTTGAGTTTGAAAAGTACATAATTCACTGGAAATGGTTTTTATTAGGTGTTTTTTTAGCGATAACTTTGGCTTTTTTATATTTAAGATATACTACTCCTCAATATAGTGCGAAAGCTGTTATTTTGATTAAAGAAAACCAGAAAGGCGGAATTTCAGCCGAAATGAAAGCTTTCGAAGATTTAGGAATTTTAGGAGGTTCTACGAACAATATTGATAATGAAATAGAAATAATAAAATCTAGAAAAATTATAGGAGATGTCATTAAAAAATTAAACTATACGGTTTCTTATTTCTCCAGCGGAAGAGTTATAGAATCAGAATTATATAATAAAAAGTCACCAATTTTAATTGATGTTGTTAAAAAAGATTCAGTATTCTATGAATTAGATACCGTTTTAAAAGTGTTGCCTATTTCTAATACCAAATTTAAATTGATTAATCAAGAAGATGAAGAGGTAAGTACACATTTATTTAATGAAATAATAGAATCTAACAATCTTACTTTTAGGGTAATTAATAATTTTAAAGACCAAAAAGAAACTTTAAAAACAGAGATTAAAATTGTAGTTAAACAATTAAACGGATTAATAAATTCTTACCAAAGTGGAGTGAATATATCCGCGGTCAATAAGAATTCAAGTGTTATTAATTTAACTCTAAATAATGCTGTTAAAGATAAAGCGGAAGATTTTTTAGACACCTTAATTCTTTTATATAATGAAGATGCTATTACAGATAAAAACCAAGTTTCAGAAAAAACTAAGAATTTTATAGATGATAGATTAGATACAATAGGGAAAACCTTAAAAGACATTAATAATAATTTAAAAAACTTTAAAGTAGATAATAAATTAACAGATATAAAAGCCGAAGCAGGATTGGTTTTACAAATTTTAACAGAAAATAATACACAAATTATTGAGTCAAAAATTAAATTATCTTTAATACAATCATTAAATAAAGAATTAGAAAACCAAGAAGGAAAAGAAGAAGGAGTATTACCTGCAAGCTTGGTCCCAGAGGATGTTACAATAGCACAACTTATTTCAGAGTATAATAGATTAATTCTTGAAAGAAAAAGAGCAATTAGAACAGGAGCAACAAGAATTAATGCTGTTGTTGTTAATTTAACAGAACAAATAGAGGGTTTAAAATCGAGTTTAAATAAAAGTCTACAAAATTCTGAAAAAGGAATTCAAATAAAGCTAAATCAATTAGAAAAGGAAGATCTTAAGATTAAAGCTAAAATTTCTGGTGTACCTACACAGGAATTAAAATTGCAAGATATTAGATTAGAACAAGAAATTATTTCTGGACTGTATTCTTATCTATTAAAGAAAAAAGAGGAAACAGCTATTTCTTTAGCTGTAACCGTTGCAAATGCAAAAATTATTGATAAAGCTTATGGGAGTAGAATACCAGTTTCTCCAAAGAAAAACATTATATATTTAGCAGCGTTATTATTAGGGTTCTTATTTCCTTTTGTTATTATTTATCTTAGAAACTTGTTTGATACTAAAATTCACAATAAAAAAGACATTGAAGATGTGGTTTCTATTCCTTTTTTAGGAGATATACCAAAATCTGATGTAAAAGAAAAAATTGTTATAGGAGGAAATGATCGTTCAAGTACAGCTGAATCATTTAGATTGATAAGAACTAATTTAGATTTTATGCTAGCTAATAGTAAAAGTAAATCTAATACTATATTTATAACTTCTACAATAAGTGGTGAAGGGAAATCTTTTATTTCTATTAATATTGCTGCTTCTTTAGCTTTATCCGGAAAAAAAGTTTTATTAATAGGGATGGATTTAAGAGCTCCAAAAGTAACTCAGTATTTAGGTATTCCTGATAGAAAAGGTATTACAAATTATATTACAGATGATAATTTAACTATAGAGAATTTGAAATTTAATTTAGATGAGGTTAAAAATTTAGATATTATTTCTTCAGGAGTCGTTCCGCCCAATCCGGTAGAGTTATTAATGACTAAAAGAGTTGAAGATTTATTTATGAATGTAAAAGAAAAGTATGATTATGTTATCGTAGACACAGCTCCTGTAAATTTAGTAACAGACACTTTGGTTATTTCAAAATATGCAGATATGTTTATGTATGTTGCTAGAGCAAATTATTTAGATAAAAGATTGTTGTCTATTCCGCAATCATTATATAAAGAAAAAAGATTACCAAACATGGCAATGATTTTAAATGATACAGATCCTAAAAGAAGTTATGGTTATGGTTATGGTTATGGTTATGGTTATGGGGGTTACGGTTACGGAGATGAAAAAACATCTTGGTATAAGAAACTATTTAATAAATCATAAACATAAAAAAAAGAGCAACTTTAAGTTGCTCTTTTTTAGTTAAATTTTTTATTGTTTTCTAATAGATGAGAAATATTTTTTTTAATTTTTTCTTTCCCAATTTCTTTTAGTAATTCGAGATGCTTTTTGTGATGTGTGTCTGTTCCAACAAAATCATAAAAATCTTCTTGTAAAAGTTTTAAACTTACTTTTTGAACGTTGCTTCCATACTGAGGAGTTAAAGACAACAAATTTAGTTGAAATAAACAACCAGCTTTTTTTAATTTATAATAATTTTCAAAATTAGCATGATAAAAATTATAACGTTCAGGGTGTGCTAAAATAGGCTTGTATCCTTTCAATTGTATTTCAAAAAGAATTTCATAAAGGTTAAAAGGTGCACTAAAATAAGACATTTCAACCAAAATAAAATTATCCTTTAACGCTAAAATATCATCTTTTTTTAACAGTTTTACAAATTGTTCATCCATCATATATTCTGCTGCTGCTGAAATGCTAACATCAGAAATATTTTGATGCTTTAATTCATTCTGAACTTCAATTAGTTTTTCTTTGATTGTATTACTGTTATTTGGATAAACATCACCCAAAACATGTGGAGTTGTAATAAAATTTTTAATTCCATAAGAACTCATTTTTTTTATTAATTCAATAGAATTTTTTAAATCCTTAGCTCCATCATCAATTCCTGGCAATAAATGTGAATGAATATCAACAAAGCCTTCAGGAAATAATTCTGTTAAAGGTATTTTTTTTTTTCTTAAAAACAACATTTAAATACGTATTTACTGCAAATTTACGATTTTAAAGCAAAAGAGAATATATCATTCTCTATATAAATCTAAATCTAATTTTTTTTATCATTGTTTATTTGGTTTTGTTATAATATATTTGAATTCCTTATTTAAATTTTATGATTTTAATTGCCGACGGAGGTTCTACAAAAGCAGATTGGATTGCTTTAAACAACAATAAAGAAGAAGTTTTTAGAATTAGAACATTGGGTTTAAACCCTGCGGTTGTATCTGAATCTGAATTAAGAAATAGAATAATCAATATGTTTCAATTAATGCAAGTTAAAGAATCTGTTGATGAAATTCATTTTTATGGAGCCGGTTGCGGAACACCTAAGCCAGTTGAAATATTAAAAAATGTTTTAAAATCTATTTTTATAAATGCGAATGTTGTTGTTTCAGAAGACTTATTAGCTGCCGTTTACGCTTCTACAAGAAATTCCGAAGCAATTGTATGTATTTTAGGAACAGGTTCTAATAGTTGTTATTTTGATGGTAAAAACATCCATGTTAATTCACCATCATTGGGTTATACAGTTATGGATGAGGCTTCAGGAAATTATTTCGGGAAAATATTATTAAGAGATTTTTATTATAAAGAAATGCCTAAGGCGATAGCCAAAAAATTTTCAGAGAAATTTGATTTAGATGTAGATGTGGTTAAGTTTAATCTTTATAGACAACAAAACCCAAACATGTATTTAGCTACTTTTGCGAAGTTTATGTTCGATTTTAAAAGCGAAAAGTATATTAAGAGAATTATAAAAAAAGGGTTTCAGGCTTTTTTTAAGTACAGAATTTTGCCTTTTCAAAAGAATACTAATATACCTATATATTTTATTGGCTCAATTGCTTTTTATTTTAGAGATATTTTAGATAAAGTTGCTTTAAAACACAATTTAAAAATTACAGAAGTAATTCAAAGACCAATTGATAATTTGGTGCAATATCATAAAGAAAAAATTAATCAATAAAATTTAAAATTCTTTCTAGAGCCATTCCTCTAGAACCTTTTATCAATATATGCTGATTTTGAAAAGTTTTAGTTTCTAGATATTTTTGCAATAAATCAACTGATTGAAATGTAGTAAATAGTGTTGTTGTTTTATTGAATAAGTTTCCAATTAAAAGTACGTCTTTTAAACCCACTTCTTTGCAATAATCATTAATAAATTGATGTTCTTGTAAACTTTCTTTTCCAAGTTCAAACATATCTCCAAGAATTACAGTTTTAGCATCAGATTTTATAGCACTAAAATTATCTAATGCAGCTTTCATGCTAGTTGGATTTGCATTGTAAGCATCTAAAATAATAGTGTTGTTATTTTTTGTTGTAATTATTTGAGATCGATTGTTTGTTGGTTGGTATTTTTCTAGTGCTTTTTTTATGTTTTCGTTTGTTATCTTAAAATGGTGTCCAATTGTAATTGCCGCAGAAATATTACTAAAGTTATAGTTGCCAATTAAATTTGTTTGAATAATTTGATTCTCAAATTGAATTTTCACAAAGGGATTTGCATTAATAAACTGTACAGAATTGCTTAGTAGAATTGTGTTGCTATTTTTTGTTTTTTTAACCTGAATAGCATCATTTATATTTACAAAAGCAGTTTTATGATTATTTTTGAGATACTCGTATAACTCAGATTTTGCTTCAATAACACCTTCAATACTACCAAAACCTTCTAAATGTGCTTTTCCAAAATTTGTGATATATCCAAAATCTGGGTTAGAAATTGAGCATAAGAATTCAATTTCTTTATGATGGTTTGCACCCATTTCTACAATTCCAATTTCTGTTTTTGGAGTCATAGATAATATTGTTAACGGAACTCCAATATGGTTGTTTAAATTCCCAACTGTTGCAGTAGTTTTAAATTGAGTTTCTAAAACAACATTAACTAATTCTTTGGTAGTTGTTTTTCCATTGCTTCCAGTAAGTCCAATAATAGGGATGTTTAATTTTTTTCTATGATATTTAGCTAAATTTTGAAGTGTTTCTAAGACATCTTTTACTAATATAATAGTATTTTTAGTGGCATATTTTTTTTCGTCAACAATACTGTATAATGCGCCTTTAGAAATTGCTTCTTCAGCAAAAATATTTCCATTAAAATTTTCTCCTTTTAAGGCAAAATAAATACTGTTCTTTCTGATTTTTCTAGAATCTGTATCAACTAGATAATGTTGAGAGTAGATATTATATAAAGCTTCGATATTCATTTTTTAAATATAAAAAAACCTCATTGTATTATTGTACAATGAGGTAATAATTTTTTAAAAAAAAGTAAAAGAGTTACCTTCTTGCGTTTCTCGCTGTTCTTTTCTTATAAGTCATCGGACCAACTCTGTCAGTTACACATCTAAAACCAATATAGTTAGTTGACATATATTCTGGTAAATATCTTCTTTGTGCAGGATCTAACCAATATTCTCTATCGCTCCAAGAACCACCTTTGTAAACTCTGGTATTATCACCGATTAAGGTAGATCTAAATTTTGTGTCATATTCTTTAACAATATTACCAATGCTATCTCTCTCATCTCTTGGTGTATTAGGAGAATTATACATTGCCGGATCATTCGCGAATTGTGATAAATCTGATTGATAAAATCTTGAAGAATTTCTGTCGCCATCACCTAAATTAGAGTTATTTGCAACGCCATAATTTCTTCTCATGTAAATTTCATCTTTTGTGATTGGAACATATTTAATGCTGCCAGGTAAATATAATGGAATTATTTTCCCATTATCTAAAGTATCATACTCTATAGAATTTTCATCTACGACAACAACTTTGCCGTCTTTATTAATCATTTTTTTAGTAAAAATATTACCTCTATAATAATTAAAATCGTTGGCTTCTACATCTATATGTGGCCTATATACATCAGCAACCCATTCAGCTACATTACCAGACATATCATACAAACCAAAAGCATTTGGAGGGTATGATTTTACTTTAATAGGAATGTCAGAACCATCGCTACTCCAACCAGCTAAACCACTATAATCTCCTTTAGATTGTTTAAAATTTGCTAATTGATCTCCTTTGTATCTTTTAGATTTATCTCTGGTGTATTTTCCTGCCCAAGCATATTTTTTTCTTCCCTTAAGATTGTTGTATTCTCTAGTTTCAATAATAGACTTTGCTGCATATTCCCATTCAGCTTCTGTAGGTAAACGGTATTTCTGTGCTAAAATTCCATCAGAGGAAGTTACTTGTCTTCCAGTAAATGCACCTTTTTTTGGTCTTGGATCCCCTTTTTTTCTCTTTATATTGTTTGGTAATCCTTTTTTGTAAATTGTTGAATCACCATCAAATAAAGTATAAGGGTTGTCTAGGTAAACATCTGTGTCAAAAACATTTTTCCCTTTAAACTCAATTGAATCCATTTTCCAAATGTTCTTTATAACACCTTTATCCATTAAAATTTTTAAGTTCACTGCATTTGTTCTCCATTTACAATATTGAGTTGCTTGCAGCCAGCTAACACCAACAACAGGGTAATCTGCATAAGCTGGATGGCGTAAATAATTTTCTGACAATAAATCAGTATTACCTAATCCCTTTCTCCAAACTAATGTGTCTGGTAAAACAGAATTGTAAATGTGTTTAAATTTTGAGTCTTCAGGCGGAAATACATTCTTGGTATATTGCATAAATAATAAATATTCTGCATTTGTTACTTCAGCTTCATCCATATAAAAAGAACGCATGTGCATTTTTTTAGGTGTCGTATTCCACTCAAACATCACGTCATCTTGTACTTGCCCCATTGTAAAAGTTCCTCCTTCAATTGCAACCATTCCACCAGGTGGTTTAGAGCCTTCAAAAGATTTTCCTTTAATATAATTTCCGTAATCTGGGTTGTTAAATTTCCAGCCGGTTAATGAAGAAGTACATTCTGTACACGTTTGACATTTAGTAAGAGTTAAACTAACAATTACTAAGAAAGAAAATTTCAATAAGTTTTTCATGTATCTTATCTAAATTTATTTAGGGTTTTTATTTAGCCTTGCAATTTACAATAATTATGTTTTCTACCAAGACAATTAACTTTTTTTACAAGCTATATTCATTATTCAAATTATAAACGATTGTTTTTTAGCTTTATTATAAGTATTCTTGCATTAGCTTAAAATATCGTACTATTTATAACGTTGTTTTAATTAACAAATGAGAAAAATACACTTCATTTTTTTAGTACTTATTGGTTTTAATACCATAAGTTTTTCACAAACAACAAATTCTGTGTTGTCTAATGGCAATTGGTATAAGTTTTCTGTGGATACAACTGGTGTCTTCAAAATAGATATATCGTTACTGCAAAAAATGGGAATAAACACAGCAAATTTAAACCCTAGAAATATTAAAATTTACGGAAATGGTGGCGCAATGTTGCCACAAAGAAATAGCGATTTTAGATTTGATGACTTACAAGAAAATGCAATTTATGTAGAAGGGGAAAGTGATGGAGTTTTTAATCCTCAAGATTTTATTTTGTTTTATGCCAAAGGTCCACATGATTGGGTTTTGAATCCGAGCTTAGAAACAGCAAATCATCGGCAAAATATTTTTTCTGATAAAGCGTATTACTTTTTAACGATTGCACAATCTAGTGGAAAAAGAATTTTAGTAGCACCAAATAATACAGGTTCTGTTTCTAAAACTGTCAATAATTTTGATGATTTTGTCTTTTATGAAAAAGAAACCAGAAACTTATTTGCAGCAGGAACACAATGGTTTGGAGAAGATTTTAGCGTAGAGAATATTCAGAATTTTAAATTAGATTTTAAATCTATTGATACAAATTATCCAATAAAAATAAAAGTTGGTGGTGCAGCAATTTCTGCTCTTTCATCTACAATGGATGTAAAAGTGAATACTCAAAACGCATTTTCTATTAGTTATCCAAGCGTTACAAGTGGCTCATTAACGTTGGGATATCCAAATTTTAACTCTTCAAGTATTCGTTTAAATTCTTCAAATATTGATGTTTCTATAACATATAATAACAATGGAAATCCTGGTGCAAAAGCATACCTAGATTATATAGAAATTACAGGGAAAAAACAGTTAATTGCAGATGAAAAGCAATTTTCGTTTAGAAGCTTTGAAGCTTTTAAAACAAACGGAACTATAGAATATCAAATTCAGAATGCTACAAACATTTCTCAACTTTGGGACGTTACAGACTTTATCAACCCAAAAAGAATTTCAAATTTATCTAATGGGAGCAATTTTACATTTAAAGCAAATGGAGGGATTTTAAACGAATATATTGCGCTAAATCAATCCGATTATTTTACGCCAGAAGTTGAGGGCAATTCATTGGTAAAAAATCAAAACTTACACGGATTAAAAGACATAAATTATATTGTTATTACAAATAATGAACTGTCTGGACAAGCACAACGATTAGCAGATTATCATCAAACGAATTCTGGCTTAACAACCAGAGTGATACAACTTTCAGAAATATACAATGAATTTGGTTCTGGATCTCCAGACATTACTGCTATCAGAGATTTTATCAAACGTGTTTACACTACAAATACCAATGCAACAAACAAACTAAAATATGTGTGCTTTTTTGGCGATAGTTCTTATGATTATAAAGATAGGATAACAGATAATAACAATATTGTTCCTGTTTTTCAATCGAGTCAGAGTTTTAATTTAGCAACTTCATATGTAACGGATGATTATTTTGTAATGTTAGATCCAAATGAAGGATTAATGTTTACATCAGATACAGTTGATGTTGCTTCTGGTAGAATTCCTGTTTCAACAGTTCAGCAAGCAACAGAAGTTGTTGATAAAATTTTAAGTTATTACAATGCAGCTTCTTTTGGTGATTGGAGAAATACAATAACGTTAATTGCAGATGATATTGATGAAACAAGTGATATAACACTTCAATCTGGAGTGGAAAAAATTGCAGATTCAATTAAAAAAAATAATCCCATTTTTAATGTCAATAAAATTTATGCAGATGCCTATAAACAGGAAACTTCTTCAGGTGGCGAACGTTATCCGCAAGTAAAATTAGCATTTACAAACGCTATAGAAAAAGGATCTCTAATTGTGGATTATTTTGGTCATGGAGGTGAAGATGGTTTAGCAAGTGAACGAATATTAGAGGTTCCACAAATACAATCTTTTAATAATCCTAAAACGTTGCCGTTATTTATTACAGTAACTTGTGAGTTTTCTAGGTTTGATAACCCATTAAGGGTAACTGCTGGCGAATTAACCTTCTGGAATAAAAATGGTGGAGCAGCAAGTTTAATTACCACAACAAGGCAAATTTTTATTTCTGTCGGACAAAACTTTAATGAACGTTTGTTAAAAATATTATTACAATTTAATAACGAAAATGTATCAATCTCAGAATCTTTAATGGAGACAAAAAACGGATTTTTTAGTTTTCAAAAATTCTTTGTTTACTATTTAGGAGATCCAGCAATGAAATTAGCAGTCCCGAAACCAAAAGTTCAAATAACCAAAATGAATGGCATTAACATTGCACAATCTTTAGATACATTAAAAGCGTTGTCTAAAGTAAGTTTTGAAGGAGTGGTAACTGATAATTCAAATCAAATTTTAACTGATTTTAATGGTACTTTATCTACAACAATCTTTGATAAACCAATCCAAAAAACGACTTTAGATAATGACAATTTTGGAGTTAAAATGAATTTTGATTCTAGAGAGAGTAAATTGTTTAGAGGAAAATCTAGTGTTACAAATGGTGCTTTTAAGTTCGATTTTATTGTGCCAAAAGACATTAAAGTAGCATTCGGTAATGGGAAATTGAGTTTTTATGCATCAAATGCAAAAGAAGATAAGTCTGGAGCAAATTTTGATATTGTTGTTGGTGGAATAAATCCGAATGCTACAAACGATACCGTTGGACCAGAATTGTCAATTTACATGAATGATGAATCTTTTATTGATGGCGGAAATACAAATACTTCTCCAAATTTAATTGTTTCGTTATCAGATGTAAGCGGTATAAATACGTCAATAACATCAATAGATCATGATATTGTTGCAATTTTAGATGATGATCAAGCAAATCCAATTATTTTAAACGATTTTTACGAAACCGAATTGAATGATTTTACGAAAGGAAAAGCAATGTATCAATTAAGAGATTTGTCTGTAGGAAATCACACCTTAAAAATAAAAGCATGGGATACGTATAATAATTCATCAGAAACAACGTTAAATTTCATGGTTGTTAGCGATAGCGGTTTGGTGTTAGATAATGTTTTAAATTACCCAAATCCGTTTGTAAATTATACCGAGTTTTGGTTCAATCATAACAAGCCAAACGAACCATTAGAAGTGCAAGTTCAAATCTTTACCATTTCGGGTAAAATTATCAAAACAATAAACAGAACAATTCAAACAACTGGGAATTTATCTCGTAGTATAAATTGGAACGGTTTAGACGATTTTGGTAATAGATTAGGAAAAGGAGTTTATGTTTATAAATTAAAAGTAAAATCAACAATTAGTAATCAATATTCTGAGAAGTATGAAAAATTAGTCATACTTTAGTCTTAACCTTGTTTACAATAAAAGCTAAAAACTACAAATGAAAAAAAGTTATTTATTATCTACTTTAGTACTCTGTTTTGTGTTTGTTAACACCATTCAAAGTCAATCTAATGCAATTACAACAGCAGCGCCATTTTTATTAATTACTCCAGATGCAAGAGCGGGCGGAATGGGAGATATTGGAGTTGCAACTTCATCAGATGCATTTTCATTATTTCACAATCCATCTAAAATTGCATTTAACACAAACCAAATTAGTATTGGTGTAAATTATACGCCTTGGTTGCGTAATTTGGTTGATGATATTTTTGTTGGTGGGTTATCTTATGTAAATAGATTTAGCGAAAATGCAGCTTGGGCTGTAGATTTTAAATATTTTTCTTTGGGTAAAATAGAGCTTACAGATTCTAGCGGAAACCCTACAGGGACAGAAAACCCAAATGAATTGGCAATTTCTGGAACGTACGCTTTAAAATTAAGTGAAACTTTTTCTATGGGTGTTGGCTTAAGGTTTATCAATTCTAATTTTAAACTAAATGTTCAAAATACAGATATAAAAGCAATTAACTCGTTTTCTGTAGATGTTTCTGGTTATTATAGATCAACTGAAGAAAATTACGGAACTTTTAATGGTCGATACCGTTTAGGGTTTAATATTTCTAATATTGGTCCAAAAGTTTCTTACGTTCCAGGAAAAGAAGATTTTATCCCAACAAATTTAAGATTGGGTGGAGGTTTTGATTTTATTTTAGATGATTATAATATTATTGGAATCAATTTAGAAACTTCAAAATTATTAGTACCAACTCCACAGCCAGATAATTCTGATAAGGATAAAGGGTTTTTATCCGGAATGTTATCGTCTTTTGGTGATGCTCCAGGCGGATTTAGCGAAGAAATAAAAGAGTTTACCTATGCTTTAGGTGCAGAATACTTGTATAATAATGCCTTTGCTTTAAGAGCAGGATATTATCACGAAAGTGAAATGAAAGGAAATAGACAATATTTTACAATGGGCGGCGGATTTAAAGCAAGATCTTTTTCGTTAGATTTATCTTATTTAATGAATGCTTCAGATGTAAATCATCCTTTAGAAAACACCTTGCGATTTTCTTTATCGTTTGATTTAGGTGAAATTTATGAAGATTATTAGTACCTTCGTTTGTACACTCGTTAACAAGATATATGAAAAAAATTGATGTTGTAGCTTCTGCAACTATTTACGATACCGTTTCAGAATTGCCTTCAGATGTTCAACTATTAATGAACAAAGCTATAGAAGCTCGTAATAATGCTTATGCGCCATATTCTAAATTTAAGGTTGGAGTTGCATTGTTGTTAGAAAATAATAAAATTATTTTAGGAAATAATCAAGAAAGTGCGGCATATCCTTCTGGGATGTGCGCAGAAAGAGTTGCCATTTGGAAAGCTGGTTCAGATTATCCTGGCGTAAAAGTAAAACAATTGATAATTACTGCAAGTTCTTCAAATTATACCGTAGATAGACCCGTTGGCCCTTGTGGTGCATGCCGACAAACATTATCAGAATACGAAATTAATCAAAAAGAACCGATAGAAATTTATTTTATGGGAGAAGTTGGTAAAATTGTAAAAACAGAATCTTTGTTGTCTTTATTGCCATTTTCATTTGATAGTAGTTATTTATAATGAAAAAAGATATTTCTTCTAGAGAAGATATTCATTTTATTATTACAGAATTTTATAAAAAGTTAATTTCTGATTCAGAAATGCTTCCTTTTTTTGAAAAAATAGTTCAACAAAATCATTTAGAAAAACACATAGATATTATTACAGATTTTTGGCAAGACATTTTGTTATATACAAACACTTATAATAATAATGTTTTACAAAAACATTTAGATTTTAATAAAAAAGTTCGTTTTAAAAAAGAACACTTTACTAAATGGTTAGGTTATTTAACTACTACAATTAATGCTTCTTTTGAAGGTCAGGTTGCTCAAAACATGAAAGATAGAGCAAATTCTATAGCAATGGTAATGCAAGTAAAATTTAAACTTTACGATTAGTTTAAATTATTTCTTTTAAAATTTATATTTATTAAAAATGAATTATCATTTTTAGAGAATCCATAAAAATTGATAAAAGTATGTACTATTTTTATTTTTACAATTTAAAAAGTGTTACTTTGTTTAGGTTAAACAAAATGATAATTAATGTATAATGATTAATTCAAAAATTACAGGTACTGGCTGTTATGTTCCAACAATTATTCAAGGAAATAATAAATTTCTGGAACACGAATTTTTAAATGAAGATGGATCTAAATTTGAAACAAGTAATGATATCATTATTGAAAAGTTTAAATCTATTACCGGAATAGAAGAAAGAAGATACGCTTCTAGTAACTATTCAACTTCAGATTTGGGATTTTTTGCAGCTCAAAAAGCAATTGAAACCACAGGTGTAAATCCAGAAGAATTAGATTATATTATTTTGGCACATAATTTTGGAGATGTAAAAAAGCCAGCAGGACAAAGCGATATTTTACCAAGCTTAGCAACTAGAGTTAAACATAGTTTAAAGATAGAAAATCCAAATTGTGTTGCATATGATATTTTATTTGGTTGTCCAGGTTGGATTGAAGGAGTAATCCAAGCACATGCATTTATAAAAGCCGGAATGGCTAAAAAAGCATTGGTAATTGGTGCAGAAACATTATCTAGAGTTGTAGATAAATCGGATAGAGATTCTATGATTTTTAGTGATGGAGCAGGAGCTTGTATTATTGAAGCAACAGAAGAAGATAGTAAAACAGGAATTTTAAGTCACGCATCACAAACATTTTCAAAAGAAGAAGCCTATTATTTATATTTTGGAAAATCGAATGCAGCAAATGCAAATGATGATGAAAAATATATTAAAATGCAAGGACGTAAGATTTACGAATTTGCATTAAATCATGTTCCGACTGCTATGAAAACTGCTTTAGACAAAAGTGGAGTTGATATACATGATGTAAAAAAAGTTTTCATTCATCAAGCAAATGAAAAAATGGATGAAGCTATTATTAAACGGTTTTACAGACTGTTTAAAAAGCAAGTTCCAGATAAAGTAATGCCAATGAATATTCATGAGTTTGGTAATAGTTCTGTTGCAACAGTTCCAACATTATTAGATTTGGTTTTAAAAGGGCAGATAGAAAATCAAGAGGTTAACAAAGGAGATGTAGTTATTTTTGCATCTGTTGGTTCTGGAATGAATATCAACGCAATTGTGTATAAATTTTAATTAGAAATTATACTTTTTTTCAATCAATCTATGATGAAAAAAAATAAAATAGTTGTAAAAAATATAAATTCTTATAGTATTTTTGCAGATGCAACAACACAACGTACTTATATTAGATTTCGGTTCGCAATACACACAACTTATTGCGCGTAGAATTAGAGAATTAAACATTTATTGTGAAATTCATCCGTATAACAAACCACCAAAAAACTTAACAAATTTTAAAGCAATAATCCTTTCTGGAAGCCCTTCTTCTGTTCGTTCAGAAGATCCTCCGCATCCAAATTTATCTGAAATAAGAGGAAAAAAACCTTTGTTGGCAGTTTGTTATGGCGCACAATATTTAGCACATTTTTCTGGCGGATTGGTTGGTCAATCGAACACTAGAGAATACGGTAGAGCAAATTTATCTTATGTAAAAGAGAATGAAGTTTTCTTTGAAGAAATATCAGTTGGCAGCCAGGTTTGGATGAGCCATTCTGATACAATTAAAGAATTGCCAACTGGCGGTTTGCGTTTGGCAAGCACACACGATGTTAAAAATGCAGCATACAGAATTGAAGGAGAAGATACGTACGCAATACAATTTCACCCAGAAGTATATCATTCTACAGACGGAAAACAATTGTTGAAAAATTTTCTAGTAAAAATTGCTGAAGTGCCACAAACTTTTACTCCAGATTCATTTGCAGAAAGTACAATTAAAGATATTAAAGCAAAAGTTGGAAACGATAAAGTGGTTCTAGGATTGTCTGGTGGAGTAGATTCTACAGTTGCAGCAGTATTATTACACAAAGCAATCGGAAATAATTTGCATTGTATATTTGTGAACAACGGATTGTTACGTAAAAACGAATTTACCGATGTATTGAAACAATACGAAGGTATGGGCTTAAATGTAAAAGGAGTTGACGCTTCTGATCGTTTTATGAAAGCACTAAAAGGTTTAAGCGATCCTGAGGAAAAAAGAAAAGCAATTGGTAATGCGTTTATCGAGGTTTTTGATGCAGAAGCAAATCAAATTAAAGATGCAAAATGGTTAGCACAAGGAACAATTTATCCGGATGTGATCGAATCAGTTTCTGTAAACGGCGGACCATCAGCAACTATAAAAAGTCATCATAATGTTGGCGGTTTACCCGATTTTATGAAATTAAAAATAGTGGAACCGTTGCGAATGATTTTTAAAGATGAAGTAAGAAGAGTGGGTACTTCTTTGGGAATTGATAAAGAATTATTAGGAAGACATCCGTTTCCTGGTCCAGGATTAGCAATTAGAATTTTAGGAGATATTACACCAGAAAAAGTTGCTATTTTACAAGAAGTAGATGCTATTTTTATAAACGGATTAAAGGAAAGCGGATTGTACAATAGTGTTTGGCAAGCAGGAGCAATGCTGTTACCAGTAAATTCTGTTGGAGTAATGGGAGATGAAAGAACTTATGAAAAAGTTGTAGCTTTAAGAGCAGTTGAAAGTACTGATGGAATGACAGCAGATTGGGTAAATTTACCTTACGAATTTTTACAAAAAATATCCAACAATATTATTAATAAAGTGAAAGGTGTAAATAGAGTAGTATATGATATTAGCTCTAAACCACCAGCAACAATTGAGTGGGAATAATATACTAAGCTATTATATTTTATACTAAATTACTAGCTTAATAAACGTTTTCTAAATAGAGAAAAATAAAGTACATGAAGCATTTTAAATTATTAATTGCCCTTTTTATTTTTACAATTGCAGTTTCTTGTGGACAGCAAAAAAAATACATTACCTATAAAGTAAAGAAAGGAGAAACCATGCGAATTATCGCTAAAAAATTAGATATAACAACTAAAGATTTGTTACGCTTAAATCCTGATGTTGGTAGAAGACCAAAACCAGATACAGAAATCTTTATTCCGAGTAAAAACGCAACCAAACTTTTAAAAAAAAGAGAAATTCCAGTAGATATTATTGTAAAAGATTTGATCCAAAAGGATAGCATTAAAAAGATTAAAATTGTAGAAAATTTAAATACTAACTATGTTTTACATACTGTAAGAAAGGGAGATACTTTTTATAGTTTAACAAGATATTACAATGTTTTAAAATCAGATTTATTAGCGTTAAACCCAATATTATATGAAGGTTTAAAACTTGGAGCAATACTAAAAATTAAAGAAAAAATAGAAGGAGAAAAAAATGACTTGATTTATAAAGATACTATTACAGATAATGCGCTTGTTAAAGTTGCATTATTATTACCTTTTAGAGCAAAAGTTTTTGACACAGTTTCATCACAAGATATTTTTAAAAATAGAGCGTTGCCAAATATTGTTACAGATTTTTATCTCGGAGCAGAATTAGCAATTGATTCATTAAGAAATAAAGGCATTCAAATTGATTTTTCTATTTTTGATACAGAAGATAGAAACACAAAAATTAACGATTTAATTACAGATAAATCTCTTGAAGATAAAGATGTAATTATTGGTTCTATTTACTCTGACGAAACTAAAAAGTTAGCAAATAGTGTAAAGTCACCATTGGTTTTTCCTATTTTTTCTAAAGCTCAAACTTCTTTTTCCTCTTCAAGAATTGTAAAAACATCACCAGATAAACATTTGTTTAAAGAAAAATTGTTATCCTATGTTTCTAAAAAATACAACAACGAAAATATTATTATTGTTGGTGATTCTACAACAGCTTCTATTACAGAAATAAATCAGATTGCAAATATTTTAAAACAACATGATTCTATTAAAGAAGTGCATAAAATTATTCCTCATTATGGATATATAGAGCAAGAACGTTTTTTAAAAATGATGAAACCAGACACAACAAATGTTGTAAACTGGGTTATTATTGCAACTAAAAACGATGTAATAGCTGCAAATGCAGTAAATAGTTTAATAAGTTTTCCAGATCCGCCAGAACCAGAAAAGCCTAAAGAAGGTGAAGAAGCAGCAGAACCACAAGAGAAAATTAATTATAAAGTTAAATTATTTGGTTTTGATAAATACGATTATGTTGCATATAATAAGTTGGCGCAACTAGAATTTGTATATGTAACAGATACTTATGTCGATGAAAGTTCTTTAGCAGCTAGAGTTTTTAATAAGCAATATTTGCGAAAAAATAAAGCTTTTCCATCTTATTATGCAACACGTGGTTTTGATGTTACTTATGATGTAATTATGAGATTAGCTTCTGGGAAAAACTTGTATGAGACCTTTAAAGACGGAGTTTCTTACCGCGTAGAAAGTAAGTTCAATTTTAATAAAAGGTTATTTGGTATTTCACAAAATAGTGGATTGTTTTTATTAGAATTTCAGCCAGATTTAAGTCTAAAGAGAATTGAGTAAAATTAAAAAAGCTTCTGATTTTTTCAGAAGCTTTTTTGTTATGTTTTTAGACGAAACTAGATTTTTTTCATCTGTTGTTTCATCATTTTTATTTGCTCGTTTAACATGCCTTGTTTGTCTAATTTCTTAGCTTCGTTCATCAGCATTGTTGCTTCACGTTTTCTTCTTTTTGTCATTGCAATTCCTGCTAATTGTAGCTTCGCCATTGCCAAATCATGACTCATAGACAAACCAAGTTTTACCGCTTTCTTTAAATATTTTTCTGCTTGCGTAATATTTGTCTGCGATAACATAATTCCATGTAAAAAATTATAATATCCTTCTTGTTTTCTTGTTAATGCTGCACTTGGGTTTTTAATATGGTTCAGCCACTTTTGAGCTCCAGGAAAATTTTGTTTACGTAATTGTAAAAACGCCAATAAAATAAATTCGTTTTTAAAATATAAAAGGATAAAAATTCCTGCTAAAAATAGAATAGAAATTCCATTCATTATATGTCCTTGAGAAAATTCGTACACAGACCAACCAGTAATTAATGCGGCAATAATTAATTTAATATTTTTATGAAACATAAATAATTTTTTGTTTTTAAGAAAGCAAAAATACAGCTTTCATTCGTTTTTTGTTAATCACTTCGGATGAAATTTCAGTAAATAAATTTCAATTAGTGAAGTTATTTTTTATAATACTTTTTATATTTAAACCAAGCAAAAGTTCCTAAAATGGCTACAAATCCGATAGAATAATAAACCGAAGTTGGTGTAATCATTTTATCTCCACTTGCATACGAATGCAATCCAGATAAATAAAAGTTTACTCCAAAATACGTCATCATAATAGAAGCGTAGGTTATAATAGACCACAAGTTAAAAGTAAATCTACTCCTTAAACCGGGAATTAAACGCATGTGCAACACAAAAGCATATAACATAATGCTAATTAATGCCCAAGTTTCTTTTGGATCCCAACCCCAATAACGTCCCCAACTTTCGTTGGCCCACATTCCGCCTAAAAAATTACCTACTGTTAACATAATTAAACCAATTGTAATAGACATTTCGTTAATTATGGTTAATTCTTTAATGGCTAAATCTAGTTTTTTATGATTCTTTTTGCTGGTAAAAATCATTAGAAATAAAGAAAATATTCCTAGAATCATCGCTAACGAAAAAGGACCGTAACTAGCAACAATAATTGAAACGTGTATTAATAACCAATACGAATTTAATACCGGTTGTAAGTTTGCAATTTCTGGATCTAACCAGTTTTGATGCGCAAATGCTAAAATTATTGCAGTTAAAAATGTAGTTGCAGCAATGGTTAAAGAAGATTTTCTTCCAAAAACCAAACCAAATAACATGGTTGCCCAAGCAACATAAATAATAGACTCATAAGCGTTACTCCAAGGAGCATTACCACTAATATACCAACGCGCACCTAATCCTAAAGTATGAAAAACAAACAATCCAATAATAATTGCAATCAATCCCTTTACTAAATAATTAAATATTTTTTTATCAGAAAAAATTTGAGTAATTACCATAAAAATTAATAATACTCCAGCGAATCCAAAATACTCTGCTAAACGACTAAAAATATTAAATTTATTGTATGCTATTTCTAGTTCAATTTTGTCGTCTGATGGAATTACTTTTGAACCAAATTTCTTTTGAAATTTTTTAATACCTGCTAATACTTTATTTGCTTGCGTATAATCTTTTGTTTCTTTAGATTTTTGCAACATTTGAATATAAACGGGTAAAACTTGACGCACAAAAACAGAGTCTGTTCCTTTAAAACCAGCATGTAATGTTTCTGGTTGCGAAACCCATGTGTTATTTGGATCATTCGGAATTGGGAAGATTTTAAAAATTTGTCCACCAATTGCACGGTACAGCAATCCAACTCTTTTGTCAATATTTATTAAATCTTTTTCAAATTTATTTTTTACATTTTTCTTTTGTGCTTCATCTATTTTTGTTTGTATAATGTAAACTCCTTCTTTAGATAAAAAGTCAGACAATCTAGCATGTGTAGCGTCTTTTGAAACATTTAAGATTTCTCTTATTTGTGTATTTCCTTTCTCTAAATAAATTATTGGAACTTCAATCCAAAAACGCGGATTTTCTATAATAGATAATAACACTTGACTAGGATTCATTCCTTTAAAAGTCTCTTGATGTGTTACTTTTCTAACCAATTGAGAAGCAAACGTATGCGCAGGCTTCATTCTTCCACCAGCATCTTGTATAACCAACGTATTAAATAATTCTGCATGTTTAGCATCTACAATATTTGCGGTTAAAATGGAATCTATTTGTTGTTCTGAAATAGCTTGTTCTTGGTGTTGTGCAGAAACAGAAATTGAGAGGAACAACAATCCGAAAAGCGATAAAGCTGCTTTTTTCTTTCTAATTTTCTTTAAGGAATTCTTCAAATAATCAAAGCGAGTGTTTTTTGCAAATAAGATAGAAATCAAACCAAAATACAACATCGAATAACCGATATACGTTAAAAGTGTACCCCAAAAATCATGATTTACAGATAAATGTGTTTCTTCTACTTCTTTGGTATTGTCGTAACTAGATTGAAAAAATTTATACCCTTTGTAATCTAAAATATTATTCATAAATATTCTAAAATCAAACGTTTCTTCTTTTGTTATCACTGTTACTTCACTTGCGTAAGAAGCTGCACTTTCTGATCCAGGATATTTTTCTAACTGAAAATCTCTTAATTTAATATGAAATGGTGTTTCCATAGTTTCTGAGCCATACAACATTCTAAAATTCAAATTATCAACAGTTAGTTCTTCAGAGTTTTGTGTATTATATTTACCACCTAACAATTCTACTCTTTCAGTTTTATCATTAGTAGTAATATCTAAGACAATTACATCGTATTTTGTGTCATCTTTTGGACCGCTAATCATTTTTAACACTCCTTTTTCTGTAGGTCTTGGAATTACAAATTGTAAACCAGAAATAGTATGTAGTGATAAGTAGTTAAAAGTAGCTAAAGAATCTTTGGTAATTTTTCCTTTTGCTTGGTCAGCCATACGCAACCAAGTTCCGTCTTCTTTAGAGACTATTTTAAGCACATCATCTACCGTTATAAAATTGATGGTTGCGTTATTACCAGCATCAAATCCAACTAAAATATTATGAATATTTTGAGAAGTTCCTTTTTTAATATAATGCTCGTGTCTTTTTCCTTCGCTAGATTCTACAAAGAATAAATATTCCTCTCCATTTTCATCTTCAATTAATTTTTTTTCTGCCCAAGGAATGTAATCTACCAATTTAAAATCTACTTTTTGGTTGATAAATTTTGTAGAAAAACTCCAATTATTTTTTCCCCAAGCTGATAATAATATTGGTTGATGAATGGTTGGTTTTTGTTGGTTGTTATCGTCAATAACAACATTTAAATAAGTTGTTTCTGAAATAAATTTATTGGTAACTTCTCCTTCTTTTATAATCATTAAACCTTCATACCCAATATAACGCGTAACACCAGCGCCAATTAATATGAATAAGAAAGCGGAATGAAATAATAAAACAGGCCATTTTTCTTTTTTGTATAATCGATATCTAAAAATATTTCCAAAAAAGTTGATTACAAAAAATACCATGATAGCTTCAAACCACCAGGTGTTATAAACTAAAGCTTTAGAGGTTTGTGTACCGAAATCATTTTCTATAAAAGTGGCAACTCCCATTGATGCCGCAAATAGGAAAAACAAGACAGCCATTAAACGTGTTGAGTAAAGTATATTTAAGATTTTTTTCATCTTTGAAAAGTGTATAATAAAAGTTCACAAATTTAAGGATAAAAAGGTAGAATAAAGACTTTATATAACTGTTTTTTGAGACGATTGAATGTTAAAATTCAGCACTTTTAGATTTGTTAATTTTAGTTTTTGAAAACTCATCTATTTGTATGCTGTATGTTCCAGAAGATCGTTCTTTTGAGAATTCGTATTTTCTATATCCACCGATTAAATATAGATTGTCTTTGTAATAATGGAGCTTTGAAGCTTTTAAATTCAAGTTAATTGTATATTCATTTAGTGTTTTTGAAACCACGTTATAGGTTGATATTTTTCCATCATTAAAAATATAAATAATGTTTTCATGATAAGTAAGAGCAGGTTTTTCAATTGGATCGAATAAAGTCATTTCATTTTTCCATTTCCCTGTAATTAAATTATAACTTTCAATTTCAGATAAAGGCTTGTTATCATATCCACCAATTAAATATAAGATGCCATTTACTAAAAGCCCTGTTACTTCTTTAGATTTTGGCATATCTGTTGATTGATACCAATACCCAGAATTAAAATCATATAAATGTATGTTTTTTGTAGTTACTACTTTTCCATTTTTTTTTAACCGATTAGAGCCTCCAATAATAATAAGATTATGATTATATACAAAAGAAAAGAAATTTATTGATTGATGTGGATTGGTATGATCTATAGTTATTTTGTTACTTTGTAAATCAAACACTTCAATTTTGTCATCTAAATATTCAAATTTCTTATTTGTGGCTAGTCGTTTTCCACCCAATACATAGAGTTTATTATCATGGTAATTAATGTTATGATAGGCTCGTTTTCTAAATTTTAAAGGTGATGTAGCCCAAGTATTATTAGTAATATTATATATTTGAAGACGATCTGTATAGTGTTCCCATGAGTTGTTTCTTCTAGATTTATTTATGAAATCTGCAAAGGTTGGATCTGCCATATTGCTCATTTCATCTAAAGTTCTTTTAATGCTTTCTTCAATGAACGAAGCATTACCACCAATCACATATATTTTGTTATCAATTAATTTTGATCCAAATGAATGTACTCCCAACTTCATAGAAGTTAATTTTTTAAAACGGATAGTTGTTCTTAGTGAATTGGTTGATTGAAGAACAATTTCATTCAGATTTTCCGTTTTAATATCAAGATAAACAATATGGTTCTCCTTTTTTAGTTCTGAAAAACTAATTTGTTTTGAGACATAACCGATACTAGAAAAGTAAATAGAATCAGTTTCTTTAATTTTTAAATTAGTGATAAAGTTAAATGCTCCTTTTTTAGTAGTAACTGCTCCTTGTTTAGTAGATTTTAGGTAAACATTTACAAGTTCTATAGGTTTCTTTGTTTTCGATTCTAACACAACTCCTTTAATGCGTTGCCCAAATAAAGTAAAAGAAAAAAGGATAAGTAGAACAGTTAATCTCATTGATATAAATTTTTAATTCTAGTTTTAATTCAAGAGCAAGAAAAACTATCTTTTAGTATTACCTCTTTTTTCGAGGTTTTTTTATCTAAATTGATGTATCTATACTTTCAATTAAAATAGTTAACATATCAATAGCAGCTTGTGCAATTTTTGTTCCTGGTCCAAAAACACCAACTGCGCCAGCATCAAATAAAAATTGGTAATCTTGTGCAGGAATCACACCACCAACAATAACCATAATATCTTCGCGTCCGTATTTTTTTAATTCAAAAATTACTTGTGGTACTAAGGTTTTATGTCCGGCAGCTAACGAAGAAATTCCTAAAATATGAACATCATTTTCTACGGCTTGTTTTACTGCTTCTTTTGGTGTTTGAAATAATGGGCCAATATCTACATCAAAACCTAAATCGGCATAACCAGTCGCCACCACTTTTGCACCTCTGTCATGACCGTCTTGCCCTAGTTTTGCAATCATTATTCTTGGGCGTCTTCCTTCTAACTCAGCAAAATTATCTGCTAATTCAGTCGCTTTTTTAAACAATGCATCTTCTTTTATTTCTTTACTGTACACACCAGAAATGGTTTTATGAACGGCTTTATGTCTTCCGAAAACTGTTTCTAAGGCATCAGAAATTTCACCCAATGTCGCTCTGTTTCTTGCAGCAATAATTGCTAATTCTAACAAGTTTTCTTCACCAGATTTTGCAGCTTCAGTCAAAGCTACTAAAGATTTTTCAACTTCTGTAGTATTTCTTTCAGATTTTAATTTGTTTAATCTTTCAATTTGAGATTTTCGAACCGCTTCATTATCAACTTCTAAAATATGTAAAGGATCCTCTTCTTTAAGTTGATATTTATTTACGCCAACAATTATATCTTTTCCACTATCAATTTTTGCTTGTTTAATTGCGGCAGCTTCTTCAATACGCATTTTTGGAATTCCCTTTTCAATAGCTTTGGTCATTCCGCCTAATTCTTCCACTTCTTTAATTAATTCCCAAGCTTTATTCGCAATATCTTCTGTCAATTTTTCAACATGATAACTTCCAGCCCAAGGATCAACCGTTTTGGTAATGTTTGTTTCTTCTTGTAAATATATTTGTGTGTTTCTTGCAATTCTTGCAGAAAAATCTGTTGGTAAGGCAATGGCTTCATCCAGCGCATTTGTATGTAAACTTTGCGTTCCGCCAAAAGCCGCAGCCATTGCTTCAATAGTTGTTCTGGCAACATTGTTAAACGGATCTTGTTCTGTTAAACTCCAACCGCTCGTTTGACAATGCGTTCGTAATGCCAACGACTTTTGATTCTTTGGATTGAATTCTTGAACGATTTTTGCCCACAACATTCTTGCTGCTCTCATTTTTGCAATTTCTCTAAAATGATCCATTCCAATTGCCCAGAAAAAAGATAGGCGAGGAGCGAAACTGTCAATATCCATTCCGGCTTCAATTCCTTTTTTGATGTATTCTAATCCGTCTGCTAATGTGTATGCTAGTTCAATTTCTGCAGTTGCTCCAGCTTCTTGCATGTGATACCCAGAAATAGAAATCGAATTAAATTTTGGCATTTTATTGCTCGAATATTTAAAAATATCAGCAATAACTTTCATGGATGGAGTTGGCGGATAAATGTATGTATTACGCACCATAAATTCTTTTAAAATATCATTCTGGATCGTTCCAGAAAGGTTTTCTGGTGCAACTCCTTGTTCTTCTGCAGCAACAATATAAAATGCTAAAATTGGTAAAACGGCTCCGTTCATTGTCATAGAAACCGACATTTTATCTAACGGAATTTGGTCAAATAAAATTTTCATATCTTCAACAGAATCTATGGCAACACCAGCTTTACCAACATCTCCTTGCACACGTTCGTGATCAGAATCGTAACCTCTATGAGTTGCTAAATCAAACGCAACAGATAATCCTTTTTGTCCTGCTTCTAAATTTCTTCTATAAAAAGCATTGCTTTCTTCTGCTGTAGAAAAACCTGCATATTGTCTAATTGTCCATGGTCTGCGAACATACATTGTAGAATAAGGACCACGTAAAAAAGGAGGAATTCCTGCAACAAAATCTTCGTGAAAAAAAGTATTTTCATTTTGATTTTCTGTAGTTGGTAAAGAAATGTTTTGAAGGTTTTTTCTATTCATTTTATAACAACTTATAGCTTCATTTTTTTATACATTTTTTCACCAATAGATTTAACTTCTTTATTGATGTCTTTAATTTTTAGAGTAATCGTAACTATATAAATAGCAGTTGTTAAAACAAAAAAAGCGCTTATCACAAGAATTAAATTATGACTATTACCTAAAAATTTATTCAGTTTTCCTTCTAGTAAAAATACAAGAGCTATTGCAAAAAAAATAAAAATAAAAATAGAGTATGGTGTTTTTCTTTTTATTTTTTTGACACGCTTTTTTAGTACTCGTTGTTTTGTTTCGTACTCAATTACAATCTTTTCTTTTTCCATAGTAATAGTTTTATTCTGAGTTTATTCTATTTTTTTCAATAGCTTCAGATAAACGTTTTTTTATTAAGGGAGATACTAATGTTTTGATTGGTTTTATTTTTACAAATGGATAAATTTCAATTTCATTTTTCATCAAATCATCTTTATTAACTTGTTTATTTGTGCCTAATAAAACGATTTCTTTTCTGTCAAACTTCTTTTGTTCTTTACTTGCGTTTTCTGTAATTTTTCGTTGGATTACTCCTTGTTTTAATTGTTTTAAGAATCCGCCAGATTTTTCGATATCTTTAAATATTTGTAATGCTTTTTCTGCTAATTGATAGGTAATACTTTCTATATAATACGAACCATTTGCAAATGTATTTGCATTTCCTAAATAACTTTCTTGTTGTAAAATTAGTAATTGATTTCTCGCAATTCGTTCTCCAAATTCATTTTTTTTATGAAAAACACTATCGTAAGATACATTATTAATAGTATTTGCACCACCTAAAATGGCACTCATACATTCTGATGTTGTTCTTAGCATATTTACGTTATAGTCGTAAATCGTTTTATTTCTTAAAGTAGGTTGTGCAAAAATATGTGCGTTTACTTCTTCAATATCATATTCGTTTAAAAGTGATTTCCAAAGAACTCTAAATGCTTTTAATTTAGCAATTTCGAAAAAATAATTACTCCCAATGGCAAAGTTAAAATGAAATTTAGATGCAATTTCTTTTCCAAAATGATTTAGATATTCGTTTGCATGCGCTAATGCATATGCCAATTGCTGTGTAATTGTTGCTCCAGCATTTTGATATAAAGTAGCATCAATTCCAATAGAATTGTTACAAGAATTTACAATGTTTTCAAAAACTAAATGATCTGCTTTTAAATTGCTAAACCAATTTCCGCTTTGTGCTAAATTGTTGATAATATCAACCTGAATAAAGCAATTTTTAGAATTGACAAACTTAGAAACTTCAGTAATAAATGTAGCATCTAAAAAATGAAATCTAAAATAAAGTGCTGTTTGGTTTGTGTCTATTTTTTTAAGAATAGTTTTGTAATCGAACGTTTTATTAGCAATAAATTCAATAGCATTTGCGCCTTTTTCTAAAGCGTTTAATGCAATGTAATTTGCTATTTTTTCATCATTAATAAAGATAGATTGAGAAATGTTGCAATTGAATTTTTCTTCTGTTGATGAACTATTTTTTCTGTCTTCTTTTGTATAAAATGGTTTTACAACAATGTCTTCATCGGTTTTCCATAAAAGCGTGTCATTATAATCTGCGCCTTTTAAATCAACTTGAATTTTTTGTTTCCAAGCTGCAGCAGAAATGGTATTAAAATAGTTAAATAACGTTTTACTCATTATTTTTTTATGGTATCAAATTCTATAATATAAATGTCTTCATTTTCTTTCTTCATCAAATACTGTTCTCGTGCAAACCGCTCTATTTGTAAAGAATCAGTCAAGTTTTTTATAGTCAATTTATCTTCTTCTATCTTTTTTTTATAAAAATCGATAGCAGTTTCTAATTCATCAATTTCTTTATTAAACTCTTTGTGAACAAGATAAGAATTTTCATCAAAAAAAAACATCCAAATACTAAATCCAATAAAAATGATTACATATCTATTTGTAAAAAATTTGACAAGCTTATTTTGTTTAAACTGTTTAAAAGTCATTATAATTTATTGCTAATTACAGTTCTAACTATGTCTATGGCAACATTATTATGTCTGTCATTAGGAATAATTATATCTGCATAATTTTTTGTTGGCTCAATAAACTGCTGGTGCATTGGTTTTAAGGTGTCTTGATATCTACTTAAAACTTCGTTAACATCTCTACCACGTTCATTAATATCTCTACGAACTCTTCTAATTAATCGCTCATCTGTATCTGCATGTACAAATATTTTAATATCAAAAAGATTTCTTAACTCTTCATTATTAAAGATTAAAATACCTTCAACAATAACTACTTTTCTTGGATGTGTTTTTACAACATCTGTAGTTCTGTTATGAGTAACAAAAGAATATACGGGTTGATTAATAGTTTTACCCGTTTTTAATTTTTTTAAATGTTCAATAATTAATTCGAAATCAATTGCTCTTGGATGATCAAAATTTATTTTTGTTCGCTCTTCGTAGCTTAAATTATTTGTGGCTTTGTAATAAGAATCTTGTGAGATAACACAAACTTCATCAGTAGGAAGTTCTTTTATTATTTTATTGACAACAGTAGTTTTTCCACTTCCTGTTCCTCCAGCAATTCCAATTATAAGCATAATGATAATGTTGTTTTATGGGTGATAATTGTGAACAAATTTAATGAAAATTCGTTCAAGTTAAAGCATAAAAAAAGCCCTTTCTTTTGAAAGGACTTTAAAGAGCCGATGAAGGGACTCGAACCCCCGACCTGCTGATTACAAATCAGCTGCTCTAGCCAGCTGAGCTACATCGGCTTTTGCTTATTTTTAAGCGTGGCAAATATATTATCATTTATGATATTGACAAACTATTTTTTATTTTTTTTAAAAATAAAAAACCTTGCTAAAAAATACTCTATTTTGCTATGCCTATATTTTTCTGTTGCCAAAAACAGATTGTGTTTCCTTATCTAATTTTAAAAACTCTATTTCTATAATTAGACAAGTAATATAGTAATATAAGAATCCCAAGTAAGACCATTTGTGATATTATGCTTTCTAGTGTAGGATATATTCCCAACCATTCTATTTTTAAGAAAATCGGGAGACCTGTTATAGAAAGCCAGCCAGCTTCTTGTATGGCATGAACACCTTTGCCCATTAGAATTACAGCTAAAAGGGTAATTACCCAAGAAGAATATCTAAAAAGTTGTCTGACAGGTATTCTCTTAGAATATTTTAAAAAAAGAAATGCAAGCAGAACAATTAATGCAAAAGCAGCCAAGACACCAAATCCGATAGATGATTGATCACCAGATTGAGTTTCTAGCCCAATTGCTTGTAGAAAAAGAATTGATTCAAAAGCTTCTCTGAATACTATTATAAATGAAAAGAATGCCAGTCCTATCATTTTTTCACCCTTCAATTTTGCTCCAATCTTTTTTTCGATGAATTCTTTCCATTTTTTTGAATGCGAATGGTTATGAAGCCAAAATCCTACAAAGATAAGTACAATAACTGCTACCAAAGAAATAAGCCCTTCCATTACCTCCCTGTTTTTTCCACTTATAGCAATAACCCAATCTGAAAGAAACCATCCTACTACACCAATTAAAATAGCGCTAATCCATCCACCATGTATATAGGGTAAGGCTTTTTTTGCTCCTGGTGTACTTCGAATTAGTGCTAGAATAAGTGCAATGATTAAAAAAGCTTCTAGTCCCTCACGAAGCATTATCGATGCGGCTAGAAAGAAAGATAATCCGTAGTTAAGTTTTTTATCCTTCATCATTTTTTCTGCGCTGTCAATTGCTAAAAGAGCACCTTTTATTTTACTCTCGACCTCGATTGAATTTTTACCTTGTTCAATCACTTGCCTTACGTTCATCATTTTTTGCTCCAATTCAGAAGTAAATTTGGGGTCATTGGCTTTTAATCGTATTTCTACGGGTTCAATCCCTTCTAAATAAGCTGCCAAAGCTTTTTGACGAGCTTCAAACTTATTGCCATTTTTATAACTAGTCAATGCTTGATCGAGATAATCCTTTGCAATGATTAAACTAGATTTTGATTGCTTTGCTGAAGGGGAAAAAATCCTTAAAGCTTGCAGCTTTCTTTTTGCTTGTGTTTCTTGACCAAGCTTATTTATTAATTCATTATCGGATAGGGTAGTAACATCCTTCAGCCAAGTGTTTCCAAATTCTAGGGCGAATATTTTTTTTAATGATATAGAATCTATTTTTTGTTTTTGAAAGCGTAATGATTTTAAGAAAAACGCCAAATCCCAGGCTTCTTTATCTGTGAGTTCTGTAAACGCACTCATAGCTGTACCTTGAACTCCTAGTTTAATTGTATTAAAGGCTTCAAACGGAGATAAATTAGCCATTAATGAATCATTTAAAAAATTTGTAGGTGCTGGTTTTAACCCGATTGCTATACTTCCATTTCCATCTCCTTTTGATCCGTGACATTGAATACAGTTTTTTAAATACAGACTTTTACCACTTTTTTTATCCGGCCAATTTTTGGGAGTAACTTCATAACCAGTCACTTTAATAAGTGTCCATTTCACTTTTTCTGCTAAATCTTTTATTTCTTTACTGGGAGCTTTATTTTGAACAAGGGTTTTTAAATTGTTTAAATCAGAAAGGATAGACTGACCGAATTCGGTGGGGAATTTTATTGCTTTGGCAAAATCATAAATCTTTTCTGAAAACTCTTGCATTTCAGCATATTCTGTTGTATTGAGTATTTTTCCATTACTAACTGCCATTGGATAATCTTTTGACAGATAGTCTAAAAGATGAATTACACTTTGTATATTATTATCCTTTTCCTTGGCAGAAACATTAAGAGTTGAGAAAAGCAAAACTAGGAATATAAAATATGATGAAATTGGGTATAGATAAAGCCTCATTGAAAAATTAAGTATTCTTATTTAGATTAAATACAAACAAAGATATTATATTTAGTAAACAATACTATACATATAGTATTTTTTTTATTATGATTTTAATCTTTTTTCTGCTTTTTTCAATGAGACATTTTGTGAAACTATTTCCATTTCATTCGTTGTAATCTAACCGCATTTAAAATAGCTAATAAGGCAACTCCAACATCTGCAAATACGGCTTCCCACATGGTTGCTAAACCGCCAGCACCTAAAACCAAAACCACAGCTTTTACTCCAAAAGCAAGCGCAATATTTTGATATACAATACGTCTGGTTGAACGACCAATTTTAATTGCTTTTGCAATTTTACTCGGTTGGTCGGTTTGTATAATAACATCTGCTGTTTCTATGGCTACGTCACTTCCTAAACCACCCATTGCTATACCAACATCACTTACCGCCAAAACAGGCGCGTCATTAATGCCATCTCCAATGAAAGCAACTTTGTTGTTGTTTTCTGACATTAGTTTTTCGACTTCTTTCAATTTATCTTCAGGTAGCAGACCTCCTTTTGCCCAATCGATACCCATTTCTTTGGCAATTTGTTGGGTAATGGAATCCTTATCACCCGAAAGCATTATGATTTTAGAAATTCCTGATTCACGAATTTGTGCAATTGCTTCGTGTGCATCATCCTTTAACTCGTCTGCAATAATTACATAACCAGCAAATTTGCCTTCAATGGAAATCATTACGATAGATTCTACAATATTATCAGTTTCTGAAGGAACTTCGATATTGTTCGATGTCATCAAAGGTTTATTTCCAACCAATACAGTTTTACTGTTTACTGTTCCCTTTAAGCCTTTTCCTGCTATTTCAGTAACGTTGGAAGCTTGAAAATCTTCATCATCGGCTTTGTATTCCATAATTGCCTTGGCAATGGGATGGGTTGATTGTTCTTCCATCGCCATCAGGTATTTCATCATTTCGGCTTCGCTAAATGCCCCATCGCTTACAACAACATTTTTTATTTTAAAAACACCTTTAGTTACGGTTCCTGTTTTATCCATAACTACGGTATTTACTTTCGTCATTTCATCCAAATAAGATGCTCCTTTAAACAAAATTCCATTTTTTGAAGCGGCTCCCAATCCACCGAAATAACCTAACGGAATTGATATAACTAAAGCACAAGGACATGAAATAACCAAGAAAATCAATGCTCTGTACAACCATTCGCTAAAAACATAATCGTCCACAAAAAAGTAGGGTAGAAATGTCAATGCAATCGCCAAGAAAACCACAATAGGCGTATAAATTTTCGCAAACTTTCTAATGAATAATTCGGTTTTTGATTTACGTGCCGTGGCATTTTGAACCATATCGAGGATTCTGGCAATAGAACTATCCTTAAATTCCTTTGTGGTTTCGATTTCAATTACACCATCCAAATTGATGCTTCCAGCAAATACTTTTTCGCCTTTTGCAATCGTATCTGGTTTGCTTTCGCCTGTTAATGCTGCTGTGTTAAATGAGCCTTTTTGGGAAAGCAGAATGCCATCCAGAGGAATTTTTTCACCCACACGGACTTGTACCTTTTCGCCAATAGCAACGGTTTCGGGATTTACAGAAACATAATTGTTGTTCCGATAAACCAAAGCTTCATTAGGTCTAACATCTAGTAATGCCTTGATACTTCCTTTAGCTCTTTTAACCGCGGCACTTTGAAACAATTCGCCTACCGCATAAAATAACATTACTGCCACACCTTCTGGATATTCGCCAATGGCGAATGCACCTAAAGTGGCAATAGACATCAAGAAAAATTCGGTAAAGAAGTCGCCATTTTTAATACTATTCCAACCTTCTTTTATTACAGGAAAACCAACAGGAAGATATGTAACTACGTACCAAAAAACACGTACCCAATCTTTAAAAAATGCCATGTCAAAATAATCCAATCCTATACCTACAATTAACAGTACAAAACTAAAAATTGCTGGTAAATAGGTTTTAAATTTCCATAGGCTTTCCTGGCTGCCATGATTATGGCCATCATCGTGACTGTGTCCTTTTTCAGAATTAGGCTTAATATCTCTTAAATTCAGTTTCTTTTTTTTCATAATAAATTTATCTTATTCAAAGATGATAATTTAATAGGTGCAATGGAAGTGCATTAAATTAGAATAGATATAATTATTTTTTTTATTTAAAAAGAATAATTTAACCACAACTAAACTATTCTTTCAATTTAAATCGCAACAATCGCAACGCATTAATTACAACAATTAATGTAGAGCCTTCGTGTATAGCAATTGCCATACCAATACTTGCCCAACCAATTAGTGTTGACGGAATTAAAAGACCAACAATACCCAAACTTATCCACAGGTTTTGTTTTATTATACGTTTAGATTTTCTGCTTAAAGCAATTACAAAAGGTAAGTTTTCAATTTTATCAGACATTAAAGCTACATCTGCAGTTTCAAGTGCAACATCGCTTCCTGCTGCTCCCATTGCAATGCCTACTGTACTGTTTGCCATTGCTGGCGCATCATTTACACCATCGCCAACCATTGCGATTTTAGTGTATTTTTCTTTTAATTCTTGAATGGCTGTTACTTTATCTTCTGGTAATAGGTTTCCTTTTGCTTCTGTAAGTCCTATTTGTTTGGCAATAGAATCGCCTACATTTTGATGATCGCCTGTAAGCATAATCATTTTTTTAATGCCCATTTCTTTTAGACGCTTTAAGGTTGTTATTGCCGTTTCTCTTGGTGTGTCCATAACACTTAATAAACCAATCAATTCGTTTTTAAATGCGACTAACATTGCGGTATGACCATTTTGAAGCAATGTGTTCATTTGCGTTGAAATTACTTTATTAATAGCAATATTCTCGTCTATCATTAATTTTGCATTTCCTACAAAAACGACTTCTTTATTATAGGTTGCTTTAATGCCTTTTCCTTGAATCTCCTTCATATTTGAAGCTTGATTTTTTGCTTCAATTTTGTATCTCGATTTTATGTCTTTTGAAATTGCTTTGGCGAGCGGATGATTACTCAAACTTTCAACATCTAATACCAAGTTCAAAAATTCATTTTCATCAAATCCGTTTAACGGAATTGCATTGGTTAATTTTGGTTTTCCTTCGGTAAGTGTGCCTGTTTTATCGAAAGCAATGGTGGTTAAACTCCCTAAATCTTCTAAAGGACGACCACCTTTTATTAAAACGCCGCCTTTTGCAGCTCTCGAAATACCACTCAAAACGGCACTTGGTGTAGAAATTGCTAACGCACAAGGACTTGCGGCTACCAATACACTTATGGCTCTATAAATACTTGCTGTAGAATCTTCGCCTGTTATTAAATAAGAAAACCATAATATGACTACTAAAATAATTACGGATGGTACAAACCATTTTTCAAATTTTTTGGTCAATAACTGTGTTGGTGATTTTTGAGTTTCTACTTCGCTTACCATTTTTACCAAACGCGAAATTGTAGAGTCTTTACTTAATTTTAACACCTTAACTTCGAGTGCATTATCACCATTTAAAGTGCCTGTAAAAACAACATTTAATTTATCAATAGCATTAAATTCTGGTAAATTATTTGTGTCTGAAACAGCAAACTTATCAACTGGCATACTTTCGCCCGTTATGGAAGCTTGGTTGATGCTACTACTACCTTTTATAATAACACCATCTGCAGCAATTTTGGTATTTGGTCGTATTACAATAATATCGTTAAGTTGTAATTTTTCTACGGAAACTTCCTCCACTTTATCTCCTTTTTTAACCAATGCCATTTTTGGTGATAAATTACCCAATGCTTCAATAGATTTTTTTGCTTTATTCATGGCATATTTTTCCATTGCGTGACCAATACTGAATAAAAACAATAACAATGCACCTTCTTCCCAACTGCCAATATATGCAGCACCAATAGCTGCAACAATCGTTAAAAAATCGATTTCAAACTCTCCTTTTCTAACTTTTACAATGGCTTCAAGCGTTGTATAATAACCACCAAAAAAATAGGTTGCTATATAACTGTATAGGGCTATTTCTGGTAGTTTGAACCCCAATTCTAAAATTAAGCCGGTGAAGAAAAATACACCACTTAAGATAGCAAAATATAGTTCTGTGTTTTTGCCGAAGATACCACTGTGTTCGTGATTGTGTCCGTCGTCTTTTGTGTGTTTGTTTTCCATAATTATTTTAGATTACATTTATCGCATATACCTTTAACCACCAAGTTCACATTTTCTGCTTCAAATCCTTTAGGTAAATTAATGTGTGGAATTTTATGTTCTGTTAAGCAAACGGTTTCATTGCAATTTGTACAGTGAAAATGCAAATGTAAATCAGTGTCCATTTCGCAATTGCAATTTTCTTCACACACAGCATATTTTTTTATTCCTGTACCATCATCTATTTGATGGGCAACACCATTCTTTACAAAAGTTTTTAAAGTGCGGTACAATGTTGTTCTATCAGAGTTGTCAAAATACTCTTCGATATTGGTTAAGCTGACTGCCACTTTTTTATTTAAGAGAAATTGTAAAACCAACAAACGCATTGCTGTTGGTTTTACGTTATTTGCTTCAAGTATTTTCTCTAAATTTTCCATACTACTATAAATTGAAGCGCTTTAAGGAATCTCCTGTTTTAATTTGAAAAGCATCCTCTATATTAGATATATAAATAATACCATCAGCTGGATCTTCTGTTTTACCGTTAGTTGAAATTATTTCAATAGCAGTTTGTGCTTCTTCATTCTGGCAGACCAATTCAATTTTAATTACCTTACTATCTGTAATATGAAAATCGAGTGAAGGTCTTGCTCCTTTTGCTTTAAAAGCACCAGTGCCTTCTGCCTGTGATAACGTTAAACTTTTAAACCCATTATCGTTTAGGGCTTCTATAATTTTTTGAATTCTGTTTGGTTTTACAAATGCTTTTATTTCTTTCATCTTTAAAATATTTATATGTTTTAATCGATTTTGAACCAAGCTTGTTAATATTTTTAACTAATTAAGAACACTAACAAACTCGGGATATTTTTTTTTGATTAATCGTCGTGTTCCAGTTCTCCTTTTATTCTTTCAGAAGATAACATATAAGCTCCTTTTGTAACCACTTTTACTTTTTTTGAAACTTCAGCTGGTAGGTTAACTTCAACAAAACCTAAATCTGTAATACCAACAGTTACCGGTATCATTTTAAATTTCATTTTATTCTTTTCCATTTCTTCGTCTTCATCCAAAATAAAAATAAAAGATTGCTCACCTTCTTTTATAATAGCAGATTCTGGAACGGCAAAACCTATTTTTTCTCCTTGTATAATTCTCCCCTCTACATACATACCAGGAAGCAAATCTCCATTTTTATTATCCATATCTGCATGAATATGCAACGCTTTTGGATTGGTTTCAAAAGTTTTACCAATAGAATGTACTCTAGCCTCTAAGATTTCATTAGGTCTAGAAGCAACTGAAAAAAATATTTGCTGTTCTAATTTTACTTTGCTGATGTCTTTTTCATATACAATTAAATCTACATGCAGTTTAGAATTATCACTAACAGTAAACATTTTAGTTTGTGGTGCCACAAAATCGCCAAGATTAACCAATACATCATCTACAAACCCACTTATAGGTGTTATTATAGGAGTTGCAGAAAAAATTTGCCCTTCCGCAATTTTATCAGTATTCAATCCCAATAGCTTTAGTTTTGATCTTAAGGCATTTACACTTGAAGTGGTTGAACGGAACTTAGATTGTGCCATTTGAAATTCTTTACCCGAGGAAACACCTTTATTATATAAGGTTTTCTTACGTTCAAAATCTTGTTGAAGAAAAACAAGGTCATCATTTTTTTCTTGAAATTTCTGTTGCATACTAATAATGTCTGGATGTTCTAAATATGCCAATATTTGACCTTTTTGTACTTGGTCTCCTTCAATAACGTTTATAGATTTTACATTTCCACCAACAAACGGACTGATATTCGCCTTATCCTGTGGAAAAAGCTCTAATGTACCTGTTACCTTAATGTTGTTCCCTAAATTTCGTTCTTCTAAAGGTTTCATTTTTAAACCAATAGTTTCTATTTGTTGCATGGTAAGTTCTACAACTCCTTCTTCTTCAACATGTACATCCACTTTATCTTTATCGGTTTTAGAAGCTCCTTCAATTTCATTATGTCCAAGTTCAGATTTTGGGGCATCATTACAACTCATAAACATAAGTGTAAATAATATGGTACTTACTAATAGTATATTCTTCATTTTTCTTTTTTTAAAGTTATAAATTTCCTAATTGAAATTGAATTTCAATGGTTTGTTGGTTATATTGATTAATATATTGTAAATGATTTTGCTTAATTCTGATAGCACTGTTAAGAATCGTTATGTAGTTAACATAATCTATTTCACCTTCCTTCGAAGCCAATTCAGCTGTAGCCATTTGTTCTTCTGCTAGAAGCAACGCGCCTTCTTCATAATATTTCAGAATTTTCTGCGTTTTTTCGAGTGATTTAATCAATTGAGAAACGCGACTTTCTACAACCGCTTTTTGTTCTAAATATTGATTCTCAGCTACCATTGCATTTGCTTTTGCTGCCTTGACCCTCGATTTCTGTGGGAAAAACCACAGAGGAATGTTAATGCCAATTTGATATCTATTAAATCCAGAAACATTGTCCACAATTTGTTTTCCAAAGGAGAAATTTAACTTAGGTAAATATTCTGATTTCTCAACACCAATAGTTGCCTTACTTACTTGCGTATTCTGAAGCGCATACTGTAATACTGGATTTTTTTCTACCGAAATTTCCTGAGTATTATTTATGAAACCAATTATACGATATGGAACTTCTACAGTTTCAATATCACTTTTAATACCCAAATACTGTTTTAACGCGCGCTTGGCAATTTCAATATCATCATACGACTGCTGTTTTAACACCTGTATCTGTTGGTATTCTGAAGATGCTGATATAAATTCCAGTTTCCCAGTTTCCCCTGTTTCATAACGCAGTTTAGCAGCCTTTTTAAAATTAATATAGACACTATCCAATTGTTTAGCGAAACGGAGTTGTGCTTTATTATAATTAATTTGTTCATAAGCTAGCATCACATTACGAACCAATTGCTGTTCGTTAACAACGTAGAATTTTTCTCCCAGTTTTATACGCTCTTTATAAAATTTTGATTTTGAGAACCCAGAGAGCAAATCAATATTTCCTTGTTGTATTCCAATGGTAGTTTGTACTCCTGGTAGATTGTTACCGTATTCTTCTTTTCCAGTAAAAATCTGTGTATTGCCCATATCAAAACTCGTTCCCTTCATGGCTTGTTCACGTTCTATAAAGGCTTTACTTTCTTTAAGAGAAGGATAATTTTGTTTTGCCATTGCAATAGCTTCCTCCACTGTTAAAGTTTTAGGAATTGGGCTGTTTTGAGAGAATAAGTTACTAGAGGATAATAACCCTCCAACCAACACTAAAATAGGAATAATGTTTTTACTTTTATTTATGTAACTTATTTTATCTCCATTATTTTTACGCTCTTTACGAGATTCTAACCAGCTATATAGTATAGGGATTACCACCAATGTTAAAAATGTTGCGGTAATCAATCCACCAATAACAACTGTTGCCAACGGTCTTTGTACTTCTGCACCGCCTGAAGTAGAAACTGCCATAGGAATAAAGCCCATAATTGCTGCTGTTGCTGTTAGTAATATTGGACGCAAACGTTCATGTGTTGCTTCGTATATTCTGTCTTTTATATTTGTCATTCCGCTTTCTTTTAATTCATTGAATTTGTTTATCAATACTAATCCATTTAATACAGCTACTCCAAAAAGGACAATAAACCCTACACCTGCTGAAATACTGAAAGGCATTCCTCGTACCCAAAGTGCAAATACTCCACCAATCGTAGCTAATGGCACAGCCATATATATCATTGCTGATTGTGAAAATGAGCTCAAGGCAAAATAAAGTAGGATGAATATTAAAAATAAGGCAATAGGCACAACAATCATTAATCGATCTGTAGCACGTTGCAGGTTTTCAAAAGAACCACCATAGGTAACATAATAACCTGGTGGTAATTTTACTTCTCTCTCTAGTTTTTGTTGTATTTCCTCTACCATAGATTTTACATCGCGTCCTCTTACATTGACGCCGACAGAAATTCGACGGTAAGTATTATCTCGTGAAATTTGCATTGGTCCCGGTTTATAGCTAATATCCGCAACTTCTTTTAAGGGCACTTGTGCACCATTCGGTAGGTCGATATATAAGTTTTTAAGACTATTAATATCTTGTCTAAATTCCTTTGCTAAACGAATTACAACATCAAACCTTTTTTCGCCTTCAAAAATCACACTTGCTTGTTCACCTGCAAACGAAGCACTCACATAGTCATTTAACTGATTAACAGTTACACCATATTGTGCCATTTTAGCACGGTTATAAGTAACGGTCATCTGCGGTAAACCACTAGTTGCCTCAACTCGCACATCAGCAGCACCTTGTACAGATCTAATTACCGCAGCAATTTCCTTTATTTTATTTGCCAAAACACCTAAATCTTCGCCATATAGTTTGATGGCTACATCTTCACGAACGCCTGTCAACAATTCATTAAAACGAAGCTCAACAGGTTGGGTAAACACAAAATTGACTCCTGGAATTACAGCAATTTTTTCTTGTATTTTTGCTATAAGTTCTTCCTTGTTTTTAGCAGAAGTCCATTTGCTTTTATCTTTTTCTAGAATGATATAACTATCAGCAATATCCATTGGCATTGGGTCTGTTGGTATCTCGGCAACACCAATCCTAGAAATCATTGTTTTTACTTCTGGGAATTGCTTAATAATATTCTGTAGTTTTTTTGAAGCTTCAATAGACTCTGTAAGACTACTTCCTGGTTTGATAAGTGCCTGCATGGCAATATCACCTTCATCAAATTTTGGAATAAATTCGCCACCCATATTGCTAAATATATAACCAGCAATTACTAAAAGTGTTACTGCACCAATAACAACTCCTGCTTTAAAACGTAATGCAAACGAGAGTAATGGCTTATATGCTTTGTTTAAGGCTGCCATAATTTTATCACTAAACCGATCAATACTATTTTCAAATTTAGCAAACCACCCATTTTGATTTTTGGAAGGCTTTAGGAATAATGCCGAAATCATAGGAACATAAGTCAAACAAAGAATAATTGCCCCTAAAACAGCAAAACCAAAAGTAAATGCCATTGGTCGGAACATTTTTCCTTCAACTCCTGTTAAAAATAAAATAGGGGTAAATACAATCAGTATAATTAATTGTCCAAAAAAAGCAGAGTTCATCATGGTGCTACCAGAATCATAAGCCATTTCATCCATTTCTGCCTGATCTATTGGTGCATTGGATTTTTTAATTCGTTGATGAATATGAAGTACCATCCCTTCAACTATAATAACAGCACCATCGACAATAATTCCAAAATCAATAGCACCCAATGACATTAGATTTGCCCAAATACCAAATTGTTTCATTAGAATAAATGCAAATAATAAGGATAGTGGAATAACTGATGCGGTTATCAATCCACCACGAAAACTACCTAAAAGCAACACCAAAACAAAAATTACGATAAGCGACCCTTCAATCAAGTTCTTTTCTACAGTACTTGTTGTTCTATCGATTAATTCACTTCTGCTTAAAAAAGGTTCAATATAAACGCCTTCTGGCAGTGATTTTTGTATTTCATCAATACGTTTTTGTACATTATTAATAACGTTACTTGGACTTTGCCCTTTAAGCATCAAAACCTGACCTCCAACAGATTCATGCCCATCTTGAGTAAACGCACCATATCGTACTTGACTTCCATAGCCTACTTTTTCTGCAACATCCCTTATTAATATTGGACTTCCATTTTGAATAGTTACCACAGTGTTTTCTAAGTCTTCAATACTTCTCGCTAAACCTTCACCACGAATAAAGTTAGCTTGGTGGTTTTTTTCAATATAAGCACCTCCTGTATTGGCATTATTCACTTTTAAAGCTTCAAAAACTTGCTTCATTGTAATACCAAAACTTTTTAGTTTGTCAGGATTTATAGCAACCTCGTACTGTTTTACAAAACCTCCAAAAGCATTAACTTCTACCACACCAGGCACTAATGCCATTTGACGTTTTACTATCCAATCTTGGATGGTCCGAAGTTCCATGGCGTTATATTTATCTTCATAGCCTTCTTTTACTTTTAGCGAATATTGATAAATTTCGCCCAAACCTGTGGTAATAGGTGCCATAAAAGGTTTACCGAAACCTTCAGGTATTTCTGCAGCAACTTCGGTTAATTTTTCTTGAACTAATTGTCTTGGTAGATAAGTTCCTGCTTCATCTTTAAATACAATGGTTACTACAGATAGCCCAAAGCGGGATACCGAACGTAATTCGATAACATCTGGAAGATTTGCCATTGCCAATTCTACTGGATAGGTTACAAATTGTTCAATATCTTCTGTCCCTAAATTCGGAGCAACTGTAATGACTTGTACTTGGTTATTGGTAATATCTGGCACAGAGCCCAATTTTATAGTAGCCATAGACCAAATGCCTATACCAACAAGTGCTACTATAAATAACCCAATAATAAATTTATTATTAATGGAATATGAAATGATTTTATTAATCATAAAAAGAGATTTAATTCAGTTAAACCTTTCGATGTAATACGAAGGCGTTATTAAATAATGTAATAATTGACCAGAAATGGTTTTGAAAGGACATAAATATCCTATAAAAACTGAATTACACTCTAGGTGGCTGTAAAATTGAAGTAGTAAAATTTTTCTCCAAACCTGTTAGGAAGAAAAAATCTTGGGTAGAAATAGAAGTTGTGTCAAACGTAACATTTACCAACTTTAATTGCATCACATTAACGTGACAACATTGACAAATACAAAAAGGAGTACATAAATCTGTATCTTGATTGTCGTGGTCAAATGCCTGTGAAATTTCAGTTTTAACTTCATTATTAAGCACAGTAAAGTCTTCGCAAGGTGCTAAATTAAGCACGAGGATATAAGTTGATAATATAAAAGTTAAAAATTTCATTGCTGCAAATATATAAATTATTTGATGCAATGGCTGTGCAAATAAAGTTAGTGTGAAACTTTTATTTTTTAACTGCAATTTATAAATTGAAATTTTTGGAAAGATAGTTTTGTTTTATTACTGGTTTTAGATTCATTTTATTTTTATCAATTATTTTTTCAACTTTTGATTTAAAATTAATAAAAGAAACTTTAACAATTAAATCTTTATGATTGCTTAAAAACAACTGCATACAAAAAGCTCTGCAAAACCGCAAAGCTTTTATTGTCGGGGTGGCAGGATTCGAACCTGCGACCTTCACGCTTTTAGCGTGACGCGATGTCGTTCATATATCTTTTAGCTCCACGTTTTTTAATTTTTCTTTCAAATACAATTGCTTCAGCTTTTGAAGAA